>VFQQ010000310.1_pt1 | contig 109574 bp, 85 predicted proteins | sample 3512341 | NCBI WGS metagenome assembly VFQQ01 (sample SAMN10412373, study PRJNA504923) | tailings metagenome | isolation source: Relicate 2 Philex TSF1 revegetated site | place: Philippines: Tuba, Benguet | collected 2017-08-29 | reverse complement strand
GCGAGCTCAGGTCCTGGTTGCCCGTGGCAATCTCGGCGCTGGCCGTGGAGATGGACTCGGTCGACAACTGGACCTGGGCGACTGTGTTGCGCAAGGAGGCTTGCATCTGGGCCAGTGCCTGCATCATCTCGCCGATCTCGTCATCGCGCTCGCTGTCCACCGGCGCAGAGAGGTCGCCCTCGGAAATCCGCCGGGCCGATCGAATGGCCGCCTTGAGGGGGTCGCGGATGGTGCGGATGAGCCAGCGTGTGCCCACGACGAGCATGCCGAGCACCAACAGGGCGGTGATGCCTGCCATGGCGATGGTGGTCTGGCGCTGTGACTTGAACTCGGCCTTGAAGCCATCGGCTGCCTGGCCGAGGCTGGTCAGCATCGACTGGTGGGCCGCCTGACCGGCCGAGGCCACGGCCGCCATCTCCGCGGCCATCAGGGCATCGAGCGCAGCCTGGTCCCCGTTGGCCCGCAATTGCGACACGCGTGCCGTCAGGGCCGTCAGCTGCGCATGATGATCCTTTGCCTGCTTGAGTGCGTCGCGTTCAGGCGCTGTCAACTCGGCGCCATCGAGTTGTGCCGCCAGGGTCTCGATGGTGCGACGTGCCTCGTCGATGCCATCCTGGACATCCTTCAGGCGTGCACTGTCGTCTCCCGCCAGCGCCAGCGTCTGCGTGCGAGCGGCCAGCACTTCCCGCTGGGCCTGCCACTGCATCGCGGCGTCGAGCTTGGCCTCGTGGGCGGTCTGGTGGGTGTCGAAGAACCGGGTGGAAGACGAAGAGCGTACGCCGGAGATGGCCACCAGGCCGAGCTGGCAGACGGTGATGACGGCGGTAGCGAGCCAGAGCTTGGATCCAATGCGCATGGTGGAAATGCCTGAATGTCCAGAGCCCCGGGGCGGGGCTCTGGGGAATAACGGAATCAGTGGCGGGACCGGCGAACTAGGCTGCCCACATCGAGAATGAGCGCGACTCGGCCATCGCCCATGATGGTGGCGCCGGACACATCGGGCACCTTGCGGTAGTTGGCTTCCAGGTTCTTGACCACGACCTGCTGCTGACCGAGCAGTTCGTCCACCATCAAGGCCACCCGACCACCTTCGGCTTCCACCACGACCATGATCGAGCTCACATGCTCGAAGTCGAAGCGCGGCACGTGGAAGACCTGCTCGAGTTCGATGACGGGCATGTACTCGGAGCGCACCTCGACCACACGGCCGCTGGTGCCCACGGTCTTGATCATGCCGGGCTCGACCTGGAAGCTCTCGACCACCGAGGACAGCGGCAGGATGTAGCACTCCTCGCCCACGCCCACGCTCATGCCGTCCATGATGGCCAGGGTGAGCGGCAGGCGCACCGAAACGCGCATGCCGTAGCCCTCGGCCGAGTCGATCTCGACGGTGCCGTTGAGCGAGGCGATGTTCTTCTTCACCACGTCCATGCCCACGCCACGACCGGACACGTCGGTCACCTCGTCGGCGGTGGAGAAGCCCGGCTCGAAAATCAGGTTCCACACTTCGGCATCGGTGAGCGTATCGGGGGCATGGATGCCCCGCTCGCGGGCCTTCTTCAGCAGCTTGTCGCGGTTGAGGCCACGGCCGTCGTCGCGCACTTCGATCACGATCGAGCCGCCCTGGTGCGAGGCCGACAGGGTGATGGTGCCCGTCTCGGGCTTGCCGGCGGCCACACGGTCGGCGGGCAGCTCGATGCCGTGATCGCAGGAGTTGCGCACGAGGTGGGTGAGCGGGTCGGTGATCTTTTCCACCAGCCCCTTGTCGAGCTCGGTGGCTTCACCGTGGGTGACCAGTTCGACCTTCTTGCCCAGCTTGCCGGCCAGGTCGCGCAGCATGCGCGGGAAGCGGCTGAACACAGTGGACATCGGAATCATGCGGATCGACATCACGGCTTCCTGCAGGTCGCGCGTGTTGCGGTCCAGGTCGGTCAGGCCGGCCAGCATCTGCTGATGCACCACCGGGTCCAGGCCGCGGCTGTTCTGCGCCAGCATGGCCTGGGTGATCACGAGTTCGCCCACGAGGTTGATGAGCTGGTCGACCTTCTCGACAGCCACGCGGATGGTGGCTGCGTCCAGCGAGCCACTGCCAGCGCGGGATTCGGCCCGGGCGGCTGGCTTGGGGGCCGACGGTTTGGAGACAGCGGACGGTGTTGCGCCGCCGGGAGAGCCCGGGGCATTGTCGAAGAAGCCGTAGCCGGGGTCTGCGGCAGGTGCGGGGGCGCCAGGGGCAGCCTCGAAGAATCCGTAACCCGGATCCTTGGCATCCTGAGCCTCGGCGTCGGCCGGCGCAGGCAGCGCAGCGGCCAGGGGCTTGAAGCTGACATGCTCGCGCGAGACATGGAAGGTGAAAAGATCCAGCAGCTCGGACTCGCTGCTGCGGGTGGTCACCTTGAAGCGGCGCACGCCGCCGTCGGCCTGGCCTGCGTCCAGCGCCTCGATCTGACCCAGGTCGACGATCTCCTTGAATAGCTCGACGAGGTTGTCGGCCACAGAGGGGTCGGGCAGAGGTCCGACTGTCAGCTCCAGGCAGCGTTCTCCCGAGGCGACCATCGGGGCGGCCGCCACCGATTCGGCGGGTGCGGGCGCGGGGGCAACCACAGGGGCGGCAGCCACCGGCGCAGGCAGGGCTTCGCCAGCCACCATGGCGCGGATGTTGAAGAGGAGCTCGGTCGTGTCCACTTCGCTGCCAGCGCCGGTCTGGTGGCGGGACAGCTGCGCCTTGAGCGCGTCGCCGGAGGCCAGCAGCACATCCACCATCGCCGGTGTGGGCTGCAGTTCATGGCGGCGCAGCTTGTCGAGCAGCGTTTCCATCTGGTGGGTCAGTTCGGCCACATCGGCGAAGCCGAAGGTGGCGGCGCCGCCCTTGATGGAGTGCGCACAACGGAAGATCGCGTTGAGCTCCTCGTCGTCGGCCGCTTCGATGTCGAGCTCGAGCAGGAGTTGTTCCATGCGGTCGAGGTTCTCGCCGGCTTCTTCGAAGAAGACCTGGTAGAACTGGCTGAGGTCGAAGCCCGCGCTGAGCTGGGAGCCTTCGGAAGTCATTTCGCCCACGGCGTACTCCTGGTGCAGTCAGATGGAAACGAGGGTTCAGGCAGGACGGCAGCGGGCCAGGTCACTTGATCACTTTCTGGATCACTTCGATCAGCTTGTTCGGATCGAAGGGCTTGACCAGCCAGCCGGTGGCGCCTGCGGCGCGCCCTGCCTGCTTCATCTGATCGCTGGATTCGGTGGTCAGGATCAGGATGGGCGTGCTCTTGAACTGCGGGTTCTCCCGGAGCTTCTTGGTCAGGCTGATGCCATCCATGCGGGGCATGTTCTGGTCGGTCAGCACGAGGTCGAAGCTGCGCCCGCCGGCCTTTTCGTACGCATCCTGGCCGTCCACCGCCTCGACGACGTTGTAGCCGGCGTTCTTCAGCGTGAAGGCGACCATCTGGCGCATGGAGGCGGAATCGTCCACCGCAAGGATTGAATGCATGGCTCTCTCTCCGGGATTTCTAGCTGGGTATCGGTGCTTGGGGCGAAAACTTGAGGGCAGGCTCAGAACAGTTCGATCGAGCCGGCGTCCATCTCCGACTGGGTGACCGGGTTCGGCCGCAATGGCGGTGTCTCGACGACGGCCTGGCCGTCCTCGTCGTCGCCCATGGCCTCGCGGGCAATCTGGTCGGCGCAGTTGCGCAGACGGCGGTTGGTGTGATGGATCAGCTGGGAGGCCATGTCCTGGAACTGCAAGGCGGTCACGGCTGCGCCGAGGTTCTGCAGCACCGGGGTGAGCTCGCTGGCCTGGATGCGGTGATCGGTGGCCGCCTGCATGAGACCCTCCATCTGCTGGACGGCCTCGGAAAACCGCATCATCAGGCCATCGCAGGCATCGGCCAGCAGACCCTCCAGGCGCTCGAGATCGTTCGTGGCCGTCATCAGGTGGTCCTGGAGGTCGGCGGCCATGAGCAATGGCAGGGTCTGTCCGGGATCGGAGCTGGGCGGTTCGTTCATCAGCATGGGGTCTCCATGGCTCGGTGAAGGCTTGATGGGGTTCATTGCAGCCTGCGCCAGACGACTGGACCTCTGGAGCATGACCGGCGCCCGGGTTTGCGGTCCGGAAGCGTTCCTCCCTATTTCGGCTGGCGGACCGCCACCTGTAGGCCAAAATCGGGAAAAATCCACACATGCCCACCGTCGATGCCCCGCGCCGCCTGAATGTCCTGCACATCGAGGACTCCGATCTGGATCACCAGCTCATGCTGACCCAGATGCGCCGCGCTGGCCTGGAGGTGCAGGCGCAGCGGGTGGAGTCGGCCGACGGGTTCGAGGCCGCACTGCGCCATGGGCACCATGGCGCCTCCTGGGACGTGATCCTGTCTGACTACAACCTGCCGGGGTTTTCCGGGCTGGTGGCCCTGGAGATGCTCAAGGCCCGCGGGGCGACGACACCGTTCATCATCGTCTCGGGCGAGATCGGCGAAGACACCGCCGTGGCGGCCATGCGCAACGGGGCGGCCGACTACCTGCTCAAGAACAACCTGGCCCGGCTGGTGCCGGCCATGCTGCATGCCATCGATGCCCACCAGGCTTTGCGCGACAAGCAGCAGGCCGATGCGGCCTTGGCGCAGTCGCAGGAACGCCTGCGTGAACTGGCGCAGCACCTGCAGACCAGCGTGGAACTGGAGCGCGCGGCCATCGCGCGCGAAATCCATGACGACGTCGGCGGCTCCTTGACGGCGCTCAAGTTCGATCTCGCCTGGATCGCCCGCCACGCCCAGGACCCGGCGATCCAGCAGCGCGTGCACTCGGCGCTGGACACCGTGAGCCAGGCCCTGGAAGCCAGCAAGCGCATCATGCACAACCTGCGACCGGCCATCCTCGAGCAGGGACTGGTGGCCGCCTTGCAGTGGATGGCGGCCACTTTCGAGAAGCGCACAGGCATCGAGACGCGCTTCCGCTCGAGCCAGGAGCAGCCCCGGCTGCCGGCCGGTGTGCCCCTCGTCGCCTACCGTACAGCCCAGGAGGCCTTGACGAATGTCTCGAAGCACGCGCAGGCGACCCGTGTGAACATCGACCTCACGATCGCCGCCGGTGTGCTGTCGCTCGAGGTGAGCGACAACGGGCGTGGCCTGGTGCGCGCCGATCTCACCAAGGCCCGCTCCTTCGGGATCCGGGGCCTGCAGGAGCGGGCTGGTACCGTGGGCGGGTGGGTGGACCTGAGCAGCGGCCCCGGTGGCACCACCTTGATTCTTTCTGTTCCTCTGGGAGAGTTGGTGAACGGTGAAAACGGCGTGCATGGCGCCCCCCGCCTGCATGAGGTACGCTCTGACGACGACCCGACCTTCTGGGGTGAGCTGTGATTGAAGTGATTCTTTGCGACGACCACGCGCTCATACGGCGGGGCATCCGCGATACCCTGTCTGACGCCCCTGACATCGAAGTGGTGGGCGAGGCTGGCGATTACGGTGAACTGCGCGCTCTGCTGCGTCGCCAGAGCTGCGATGTGCTGGTGCTCGACATCAACCTCCCCGGACGCAGCGGGTTGGATGTGCTGCACGCCCTGAAGGATGAAGGCTCGCCGGTCAAGGTGCTGGTGGTGTCGATGTACCCGGAAGATCAGTACGCGATTCGTGCGTTGAAGGCCGGGGCCTACGGCTACGTGAACAAGGGCGGCGATCCGGCCCAGCTCGTGGCCGCTGTGCGCATGGTGGCCCAGGGGCGCAAGTACGTGACGCCCGACATGGCCCAGATGCTGGTGGAAAGCCTGACAGCCCCCACCACCGAGGCGCCGCACGAACGTTTGTCCGACCGCGAACTGCAGACACTCACGATGATTGCTTCGGGCAAGCGCCTGTCCGACATCGCCGAGGAACTCACGCTCAGCCCCAAGACCGTGAGCGTCTACCGCGCACGGGTGCTGGAAAAGCTTGGGCTGAGCAACAACTCCGAGTTGACGGTCTACGCGATCCGCAACGGGTTGGTCTGAGACCAGGCCTGTGCGGCCGCCAGGGCGTCATGCAAGGCCGCCGGGCGGGCGATGGCAAAGCCCTGCAGGGCGTCATAGCCCATGGCCGCCAGCGGCTCGATCAGTTCAAGGCTTTCCACGCCCTCGGCCACAGCCTGCATGCCCAGCGCATGGGCGAGATCCACGGCTGCGCGCGCGATGGTGGCGCTGCGGGGGGTGTCGAGCAGCGGGCGCACGAAGATCTGGTCCACCTTGATGGCATGCACGGGCAGGTCCTGCAGGTAGCTCAGCGACGAGAACCCGGTGCCGAAGTCGTCGATGGACACCCGCACGCCCAGCTCGGCCAGGGCCTCGATCTGCTCGCGGGCGAAGCGGGGGCTGGACAGGAAGCTGCTTTCCGTCAGTTCCAGCTCGAGCCGGTGCGCCGCCACGCCGGTGCGGTCCAGGGCTTCGGCGACCTTGGGGACCAGGCGCTCGTCCAGCAGATTCTTTGCCGAGATGTTGACAGCGACCGACAGGGCAGGGTGTTCGGGCAGTGAGGCCAGGTCGGCGAGGGCCCGGTTCAGCACCCACTGCGTCACCGGGTGGATGTAGGCCGTCGTTTCGATGAAGGGAATGAACTCGGCTGGCTGTACCTCCCGGCCGGTGACGGGATGCGGCCAGCGGATCAAGGCTTCCAGACCCACGACAGTGCGATGCCGCGGGCACACCTTGGGCTGGTAGCGCAGCACGAACTGCTGCTGGGCCACCGCCTGGCGGATGTCGGCCCGCAAGGACAGGTCGCGGCGCTTAGGGGTCCGGGCCTCGTCGTGCGTGTGCAGCACCACCGAGCGGCCTCTTTCGCGCGCCAGGCGTTTGGCCTGGTCGGCCCGCCACAGCAGCGTGTCGACCGGGTCGCCGGGCACCGGGCCCACGGCCACGCCCACGCTCAGGGTCAATGACAAGGCATGGCCGCTCGCCTGCATCGGCTCGTTCAGCCTCCCGACAAGGCCTTCGAAGAGGGAGGTCCAGTCGCAGGCCAGTCCGGGATCGACCTGGCACAGGACGACGAATTCATCCCCTCCCAGGCGATAGGCACGCGATGTGGCAGGCGGTGCATGCCATTGGCGCAGTCTCGATGCCACCGATTGCAGGGTCTCGTCGCCGGCGCCATGACCGAGCTGCTCGTTGATCTCGTGGAAGTGGTTGATGTCGAGCACGGCCAGGGCCAGTGAACCGGGCGGATGGTCGGCCAGCGAGCGCAGTTCGTCGTACAAGGCAGCGCGGTTGCCCAGGCCTGTCAGCGCATCCACGCCCCCCTCGCCCGTGACGGGCAGTCCTTCGAGCTGATTCTGCCGATGGTCGAGTTCGGCCAAGGCCAAGGGTGCAAACAGCGTAAGGATCTGTCGCAGGGTGTGAACGTCATCCAGCGGTTCGCACGACAAGGCCACCAACAGGCCCCGGGGGGCGCCGCTGCGGTCGTGGAGCACACGGCCGGCATACCCCTCGATCTCATGCTCGGACAGATCCTTGTCGTCAGGAAACGCCTGCGCTGCGCCTTGGGGATGCACGCACCATCCCCGTCTCACCGTGACGTCACAGGGTGTGCCGCTCAAGCTATAGCGGAAGGATGCGGTCGGACTGCCGCGCAGCCAGCCATCGACCACGGTGACGACCGGTTCGCCACCCGGTGGTGGCAGTGCTCCGAGAAGGACGCCGTCAAGGCGCATCAAATGGGCCAGGGTGGCGGCCACGCTGCCTTCCCCGGGGACTGCCGTCAGCAGCGTCTCTATGGCCTGGGTTGCCAGGGTCAGAAGGGAATCTCTGCCCGTGAGCGCAGAGCCTGTCAGAGCACGGGTCATGGGACGGCGAACGGGAAGCGGGTTGTCCTTGGTCAATCGGCCGACACAGTCTAGCCTTGAGTCCGGCCGATGCGGCGTCGCCAGGCCTCACTGAAAGTGACTCAATGCACGTTCCAGCGCCATCACGAAGGGTTGCTCCATCATCGGCAGGGTCAGCAGCAGGCCCAGCAGGCCGACCGACAGCGTGATGGGAAAGCCGATGGCGAAGATGTTCATCTGCTGGGCCACGCGCGAGATCACGCCCAGCACCAGGTTGGCGAACAGCAGCATGGACATGATGGGCAGGGCGATCCACAAGCCGAGTTTGAAGACCTCGGCGCCCCAGGTGTGGACCTGCAGCATGCGTACGAAGGCCATGGGTTCCGGTCCGACCGGGAAGACCTGGAAGCTCTGGATCACGGCGGCCACCAGGATGAGGTGGCCGTTGATGACCACGAAGAGCAGGGCGGTGGTGGCGCCGAAGAAGCGGCTCACCGCATTGGCGGCGCCACCCTGCGCCGGGTCGAAGAAGGCCGCGAAGCCCAGGCCCATCTGCAGGCCGATCAGCTCACCGGCGTACTCCACGCCGGCAAAGACCAGCCGCACCGCGAAGCCGATGGTCGCCCCGATCAGGATCTGCTGCAGCAGCACCAGCAGGGCCTCGGGGGCGTCGAGCGGGATCGGGGGTACTTCCGGCATCGACACCTGGGCGGCCAGCGCCACGAAGAAGGCCAGCGCGATCTTCACACGTGTGGGCACGGCCCGCTGCGAGAACACCGGCACGGTCATGAACAGCGCCAGCGCCCGGAAGAAGGGCCAGAGCACCGGCGTCAGCCAGGCGCTCAGCTGGGCATCGGTGAAGGTGAGCATGAGGCTGCGAAGCCGGTTCTCACTGCACCATGCCGGGGATGCCGGTGATCGTGCGCTGGATGAACTCGACCAGGGTGGTCATCATCCAGGGTCCGGCGATGCCGAGCACGATCACGGCCCCGACCAGCTTGGGCACGAAGGACAGCGTGGCCTCGTGGATCTGCGTGGCGGCCTGGATGATGCTGACGACCAGGCCGATGCCCAGGACCGTGAGCAGCAGCGGTGCGGCCAGCATCAGCAGGATGTAGAGCGCTTGCTGGCCGATGGTGAAGACATGGGTGGCGTCCATGGAGGCCTCGCGTTGTTCAGGTCACGAAGCTGGCGGCCAGGGACCCGAGCAGCAGGTTCCAGCCATCGGCCAGCACGAAGAGCATCAGCTTGAAGGGCAGGGCCACCAGCACCGGCGAGAGCATCATCATGCCCAGGCTCATCAGCACGCTGGCGACGATCATGTCGATGATCAGGAAAGGGATGAAGATCATGAAGCCGATCTGGAAGGCGCTCTTGAGCTCGCTCGTGACGAAGGCCGGCACGATGACGCGGAAGGGCGCGTCCTGGGCGGTCACCGAGGGTTCGAGCTTGGCCAGTTTGGCGAAGAGCGCGAAATCGGATTCGCGGGTCTGCTTGAGCATGAACTCGCGCACCGGCACCTCGGCGCGTTGCAGCGCCACATTGAAGTCGATCTGCTGGTTCGAATAGGGCTGGTAGGCCTCGGTGTAGACCCGGTCGATGGTGGGGCCCATCACGAACATCGTGAGGAAGAGCGACAAGCCGATGATCACCTGGTTGGGCGGGGCCGACTGCGTGCCCAGGGCCTGGCGCAGCAGGCTCAGCACGATGACGATGCGGGTGAAGCTCGTCATCAGCAGCAGCACCGCCGGAATGAAGCTCAGGGCCGTGAAGAAGAGCAGGGTCTGGATGGGCACCGAATAGCTGGTGCCCCCGGGGCCCTGGCCGATCACCAGCGGCAGCGAGCCGCCGGGCACGCCCGGGGCGGCCTGCGCTAAAGCCGCTTCAGGAAATGCCGAAATCAGCGACAGGGCGGCGAGTCCGCCGAAGACCGCCATGCGGCGCAAGGTCAGGAGGCTGACGAGGTTCATCACGAGGCTTTCCGTGCCTTGTTGAACAAGGTCGCAAAGGCTGGCACCGGGTTCGGCGCCGCCGCGATCGGCAGGTCTTGCGCAGCAAGCGTGTGCAGGGTCTGGATCGACTGCGCGGTGACACCCAGCACCAGCCACTGGCGAGACTCACCCTGGCCGACCTCGACGGTGACCAGGCGCTGGGCGGGGCCCAGTGCGGTGCTGGAGATGATGCGTGTGGTCTGCACGCCGCTCATGCCGCCCATGGGCGTGCGCTTGAGCAGCCACAGCGTCAGCGGAATGGCCGCGACGATGAGGGCGAACCAGAGAACGTAGGAGCCGACAGAGGGCATGGCGAGTGGAGGCAGTGAGACCGTTGCTGGGCATTGTCGGCAGCCTGCCTGCGGTGCGAAGCCAAGAAGAAAGGGGCCCATGGCCCCTTGCTTTTGGCTTTGATCGGCGGCTCGTGCACTGCGTCACGGCCGCTGGCCCTCACATGCCGCGGCTGAGGCGGCGCATGCGCTCCGACGGCGTGACGATATCGGTGAGGCGGATACCGAACTTGTCATTGACCACCACCACCTCGCCCTGGGCGATGAGGTAGCCGTTCACCAGCACGTCCATCGGTTCGCCGGCCAGCGCGTCGAGTTCGATCACCGAGCCCTGGGCCAGCTGGAGGATGTGCTTGATGGGAATGCGCGTGCGACCCAGTTCCACGGTGAGCTGCACCGGGATGTCCAGGATCATGTTGATGTCGTTGCCTGCGGCATTCGACGTCGTCGGCGTGAAATTCGTGAATGCGGCCGGCGCCACCTGTTCGGCGGGCGTGGCCATCAGTTCGTCAGCCGTGCCGGCAGGCTTCTGCTGGGCCAGGGCTGCTTCCCATTCCGCGGCCATCGCGTCCTGTTCGTCGGTGGTCTGCTGGTTCTCAAGTGACATGGGATTCTCCCAACCAACCAAAATCCTGGCCGGTCAACAGTTTTTCGATGCGGATGGCGTAGCGGCCATTGGAGGTGCCGTACTGGCATTCGAAGACGGGAACGCCATCGACCTTGGCCTCGATGGCCGGGAGCAGGTCGAGTTCGAGGAAGTCGCCGGCCTTCAGGGACAGCAGCTGTTCGACGGTGGCCGGGGCGGTCCCGAGTTCGGCCACCAGTTCCACCTCGGCCGCCTGGATCTGGTGCGTGAGCAGCTTGACCCAGCGGCGGTCGGGTTCGGCCGAATCGCCCTGCACGGTGGAGTAGAGGATGTCGCGGATGGGCTCGAGCGTGGCATAGGGAATGCAGAAGTGCACCGTGCCCGTGGTGTCGCCCACTTCCAGCGTGAAGGAGGTTGTGACCACGATCTCGCTGGGCGTGGCGACGTTGGCGAATTGCGGCTGCATCTCCGAGCGCTGGTACTCGAGGTCGAGCGGGTAGATGCCGTGCCAGGCCTTCTTGTATTCCTCGCGCACCACATCGACAAGGCGGTTGATGATGCGTTGCTCGGTGGGAGAGAAGTCGCGCCCTTCGATACGGGTATGGAACTTGCCGCTGCCGCCGAAGAGGGAGTCGATCACGGCAAAGACCAGCGTGGGGTCGCAAACGACCAGGCCTGAGCCTCGCAAGGGCTTGACCGATACGATGTTGAAGTTCGTCGGCACCACGATCTCGCGCAGGAAGGCGCTGTACTTCTGCACCTTGATCGCGCCGACCGAGACTTCCGGGCTCTTGCGGATGAAGTTGAACAGCCCGATGCGGATGTTGCGCGCGAACCGCTCGTTGATGATCTCCATCGTGGGCATGCGCCCACGGACGATGCGCTCCTGGCTCGCGATGTCGTAATCGCGGATGCCACCGGAGGGAGCCTCTTCTTCCTCGAGCTTCTGGCTCTCGCCGGTGATGCCCTGCAAGAGGGCATCCACCTCGTCTTGCGACAGGATCTGCTGGTTCATCGCCAGGTTTCCTTCACGTGACGTGGCCGGGACTTCATCACTGGATGATGAAGTTGGAGAAGTGCACGGCCATGACCGGGTTGTGCACCCGGGCGCGCGGACGACGGCCGTCAGCCGGGGCACCGGCCTCCTGCGCTGCCAGATCGATGCCAAGGGGACGGACGGCTTCTCGCATGATGTCCATCGCCAACTGCTCCTTGCCGGCACGATCGATCAGTTCGGTGGAACTCTTCTGGGACAGCACCAAGAGGATGTTGCTGCGGATCGCCGGCATGAAGGCTTTGAGCCGCTCGGCCGTTTCCTTGTTCTCCACTTCGAGGGTCACGCCCACCTGAGCGTAGCGTTCGGCGTTGCGGTCGGCCAGGTTCACCGTGAAAGTGTCCAGCGGCAAGAAGGTCGGAATGACGTCCGGATTTGCTTTGCGCGAGGACTGGGTGCTGGGCGGGGCGTCGTCCCAATCATCCTCGTCGTCGGTCGCATTCTTCTTCAGTAGCAGCAATGCGGCCCCAGCGGCCAGGGCGATGACCACCACCGAGGCAACGATGATGAGCAGGAGTTTCTTGCTTCCCTTGGTGGGGGCGGCGTCGGCGGCAGCGGCGGCAGACATGTGGAGGTCCTTCAATCGCAGGCGCGCCCCGGAAGGCTGCACCAAGAGGTTTGGTTTCGATTATTCGCGTTGCGAGCGGACCCGAAGCCATGAATAGCGGCGGATTTCCGGGGTTGCCGTGAGGTTTCGCCGCTATTGCGCATCAGGTGCTCAAGCATAGAGATCAAGCCGTCCAACGAGGGGGCGCGGCAGGAGCTGCGGGGCAGAGCCGGCCCCTTCGGCTTCTTCGCCGGGAGCCTGGCGGGGCCTGGTCCCCGCCTCGGCCGACAGGTTGCGTCGCGGCGGTGCCTCTTGCGACACACCGCCGCCGGTGAGCGTGAGCCCGGCACTGTGCAGCGCGGCGGCCAGGTGCGACAGGCTGGCCTCCAGCGCTGCCCGTGTTGCGCTGGTGCTGGCCGCGAACTCCACCTGGGCCTGCTGACCGTTGACGGCGATGTGCACGCTCACCGTGCCCATCTCTGCCGGGTTCAGATGCAGTTGAGCCTCCTGGACACCTTGGCGGGTCAGCACCGTGATGCTGTGTGCGAGCGCCTCGGGGAAGTCCGGATCGTGCACGGGTGTGGCCAGGGCCTGCTGGGCGACCGCAGGCGCCGGGTTCGCCGGATTGGCGCCGCTGGCACCCGACACCGCCGAGAGGCCACTCAGCCAGGGCGGGGAAGGGGATCCGGCGGGTTCGGCGCCGCGCCCCGCGTGCACCGAGGCCGTCGCCGGGGGCAGCATGCCCTCGAAGGCCTCGGCGACCTCGGTGTCTCCAAGCGTGTCCAGGGCCATCACCTCCTCCGCCAAGGGGGGGTGGGTGTCGTCGCCGTCGGCGTCGCCTGATGCATCGTCGAAGGCGGGCAACTCGTGCATTGCCGTGGCGCTGGCCTTGCTCGCCCCGTCGGTCTTGTCTGCCGAACCATCCGCGGCCAAGGCGATGCCACCAGCCCGGGCGGCGGGGGGTTCGGGCAGTTGCAGCCACCATGCACCGGGCAGTTCTCCGCTGGCAGGTGGCAGCGCCTCGTCGGTCTCATCGGCCACGGAAGGCTCGGCGCCAGGGTCGCTTGATGCGCTGCCCGACGCCTCGGGCCTCTTGGAAGGCTCGCCGCCCTGGGGCCGGGTCGGTGCCGATGGATGGCTTGCCTTCGGGGGCGCCGAGCCTCCCGAATGGGTCGCAGGCAGGCTGCCCGGGTTGGGCGTTGCAGGGCTCGGTTGGGCGCGTTGGAGCCAGTGGCTGAAGGCCGGCCCGGCCGCTTCAGGGCGACCCGGTGCGGCACCCCGGGACTCGGGGGTGGCCCCCAGGCCGCCGGTGGACGGAAAGAGCAGGGACGTGACGGACATGATGAGGGTGGGAACGCAGCTCAGGCCATGGCCAAGCCGTTGCTGCCGGCGGCACGACGCGCCCAGGCCATGCGCGCAGCCTGTTCATCGGTGGCTTTCTGGTCCTGGCGGATGCGAGCCAGGTCGATTTCGCCCTGGCGGCGCTCGATCAGCTTGCGGATGGACGCTGCGCGCGTCTCACGCTCGCGCAGCATCTGCAGGGCCTGATCGAGATGGTGCTGGATGCGCTGCACCGCAGCCTCCTGCTGGGAGCCGGCCTGATCCAGGCGTGCCATGAAGCTGTGATAACACTGCATGAGCTGCACGGTGCCCTGTTGCCGGAAGCGTTCGCCCCATCGGTGCTGGTAGTCGCGCCGGTAGTCGTCGAGCTGTCGCGCCTGGGACTGGGCGGCTTCCATCTGGTGACGCAGACGCAGCACGGTGGAGTGGGCCTGATCGCGGTCCTTCTCGGCCGCTTCCAGGGCCAGCATCAGGGGGTGCAGGCTGGGGTGCATGGGGTGCTCCTAAGCAAAGGTGTCGGGTCAGCGGGGTGTGATGCAGGCCTGCATCTGGCGCACGCTGTCGGCCAGGGGCGCACGTTCGCGCATGTTCTGCTGCAGCAGCTCCCGAATCGAAGGGAAGGCTTGTACCGCGGCGTCCAGCTCGGCGTCCTGGCCTGGCACGTAGGCGCCGAGCTGCAGCAGGTCGCGGCTGCGGTTGTAGCGCGCCAGCATCTGGCGCAGGCGGCGGGCTGCATCGAGGTGTTCCGGATCGGCAACGTTGTGCATCACGCGTGAGGCCGACTTCTCGATGTCGATGGCGGGGTAGTGTCCCGCTTCGGCCAGTTCGCGCGTCAGCACAATGTGACCGTCGAGGATGGCGCGGGCCGCGTCGGCGATCGGGTCCTGCTGGTCATCGCCTTCACTCAGCACGGTGTAGAAGGCGGTGATGGAGCCGGTGCCGTTCAAGCCATTGCCGCTGCGCTCCACCAGTTGGGGCAGCTTGGCAAAGCAGCTGGGCGGGTAGCCCTTGGTGGCCGGGGGTTCGCCGATGGCCAGGGCGATCTCTCGCTGGGCCATCGCATAGCGGGTGAGCGAGTCCATGAGCAGCAGCACGTGCATGCCGCGGTCGCGGTAGTGCTCGGCAATGGCCGTGGCGTAGGTGGCGCCTTGCATGCGGGTGAGCGGCGGGGCATCGGCCGGGGCGGCTACCACGATCGAACGGGCGAGCCCTTCCTCGCCGAGAATGTCCTCGATGAATTCCTTCACTTCGCGGCCGCGCTCACCGATCAGGCCGACGACGATGACATCGGCCTGGGTGTAGCGAGCCATCATGCCCAGCAGCACCGACTTGCCCACGCCGGAGCCGGCGAACAGGCCGATGCGCTGGCCGCGCCCCACGGTAAGCAGGGCGTTGATCGCGCGCACACCGGTGTCCAGAGGCTCGCGCACGGGGTCCCGGTCCATGGCATTGATGGGCCGGCGCGCCAGGGGTTCGTTGTGCACGTGCTCGATGCGGCCCTTGCGATCCATTGGGTGGCCGTGCGGGTCGATCACGCGACCCAGCAGGCCATCGCCCATCGGCAAGTGCAGGCTGCGGTCTTCGGTGCGCCGCCAGGGGTGGCTGACCTGCCCCAGACGCGGTGGCGTGATCGGGCTGGACATCGGCACCACGCGGGCCCCGCTGGCCAGGCCATGCACTTCGCCCGTCGGCATGAGGTAGGCCCGATCGCCTGCGAAGCCCACCACCTCGGCCTGCACGGGGGGCTGCCCCTCCATGCGCACTTCGCAAACCGAACCGACCGGCACGCGAATGCCGGCGGCTTCCAGGACCAGGCCCGCCACCTTGACGAGTGTCCCCTGGGCTTCGAGGCCGAGCGGGGCGGCCGCAAAGGCGCGCAGGTCCTCCAGGTACTGATGCCAGGCACCGAGTTTCATCGCCGGGGTGTCGATTCCGCTCATGGTGTTTCTTCTCCTGACGCATCGGATGCAGCGGATGCGGTCCATTCGCTGTCATGGCCAAGAGTGGAGGCTGCGCGCCGCCACCGGGCCTCGACGCTGGCGTCGATCACGCCGATGTCCGATTCGACGATGCAGCCGCCGCGGGTGACCGAGGGGTCGCAGAACAGCCGGGCATCGCGTGCATCGAGGTCGAGCTGTCCCTGCTCAGTCAGCAGCTGGTGATCATCCGGATGCAGGTGCACGCGGATATGGCGCGCCGAATGCACGAGCGAATTCAGGGCTTCCTGGGCCACGGACTCGATGAGTTCCGGTCGTGTGGTGAGCTCGCTGCGCACCGCCTGGCGAGCAATCTCGAGGGCCACCTGCGACAGGCCCCGGGCCAGTTGCTGCTCCATGGCGTCAAGTTGCGCCTGGAAGGCTGCGGCGATTGCGGCCACCTGACCCGTGACCTGGGCCGCATAGCTTTGCTTGAAGTTGTCCAGCGCCACGAGCCCGTCGCGGTAGCCGTCCTTGTAGCCCATCTGCCGGGCTTCGGCGAGCTGGGCCTGATGCTGGGCTGCACGCTGCTCGGCGGTGGGCTCGGGTGGCGGCGCAGGTGGTACGCCAGGGCCTGGGGCCACGGTCTGGTCCTGGCCAGAGAAGGAATCCAGGCTCCATGCGGAAAAGGAGTGCAGCTCCTCACGCGGGATGAATCGGTTGTGCAGGGGGGTGCCCATGGTGGATGCGGTGCCTGCGATTCAGGTCAGACGAAGCCGTCGTCGCCACCGGTGGCCAGCACGATCTGGCCCTCGTCGGCGAGGCGTCGCACGATCTTGAGCAGTTCCTTCTGCTCGGCCTCCACCTCGGACAGCCGCACGGGTCCGCGCGACTCCAGGTCCTCGCGCAGGGTTTCGGCGGCGCGTGTGGACATGTTGCTGAAGATCTTCTCGCGCAGCTCGGGCGTGGCGCCCTTGAGGGCGATGATGAGCGACTCGGTCTGCACTTCCTTGAGCAGGGTCTGGATGCCGCGGTCGTCGATCTTCAGCAGATCGTCGAACACGAACATGTTGTCCATGATCTTCTGGGCCAGCTCGGGGTCGCTCTGGCGGATGTAGTCGAGCAGCGGGGCCTCGATGGACGAGCCCATCATGTTGATGATCTCGGCGGCCGTCTTGACGCCGCCCAGCGAGGCCTTGCGCAGCTTGTCGCCTCCGGCCAGCACCTTCGAGAGCACATCGTTGAGGTCTTTCAGCGCCGAGGGCTGGATGCCATCGAGCGTTGCGATGCGGATCATCACTTCATGGCGCTGGCGCTCAACGAAGTGCTTGAGCACCTCGGAGGACTGGTCGTAATCCAGGTGCACCAGGATGGCGGCGATGATCTGCGGGTGTTCGTTGCGCAGCAGTTCGGCCACCGAACCCGGGTCCATCCACTTCAGGCTTTCGATGCCCGAGACGTCGCCGCCCTGGAGGATGCGGTCGATCAGCAGGTTGGCCTTGTCGTCGCCCAGGGCCTTGCGCAGCACCGACTTCACGTACTCGTCGGTGTCGCTCACCAGCATGCTCTGGTCGGATGCATCGGTGGCGAAGCGGTCCAGCACGGTTTCCACCCGTTCGCGTGGAATGACCTTCATCTTGGCGATCGTTTCGCCCAGGCGCTGGACTTCCTTGGGCGTGAGGTGCTTGAAGACTTCGGCAGCCTCCTCCTCACCCAGCGACATCAGGAGGATCGCCGAGTCCTGCAGTCCGTCTTCATCCATGGTCGTGTTCTCGGTGTAGGGCTCGGACGGCTCAGGCCGCGGCTTCCTTGGTGACCCAGCCGCGCACGATGTTGGCGACAGCTGCGGGGTTGTCCTTGGCCAGCTGGCGCACGGCTTCGAGCTTGTTGCTGTTCATGGGGGCTGCGAGCAGCGGGATGCCGGCGCCACCGTCGCCTTGCGCGAGAGGCGGCAGCACTTCGTTGCCGTCCACCACCGCGTCCACCATCTTGGGCGGGGCGGCCGGCGGTGTGGCCGCAGCCTTGAGGGCCGGGCGAACGACGCCGAGGATCAACAGCACGGCCAGCAAGGTGAGCGCCCCGGGGATGGCGAACTGTCGCAGCAGGTCCAGCATCTCGGGCTGCTTCCACAGCGGCACTTCCTGCGGCGTCTCCACCTTGGGGGCCTGGAAGGGGGCATTGATCACCTGGAGCGAATCGCCACGGTCGGTGGAGAAGCCCATGGACTCGCGCACCAGGGTGGTGAGCTTGGTGAGTTCCTCTTCGCTCAGCGGGACCTGGGTCGTGCGGCCGCGCGCGTCGGTCTGGCTGCGGTGGTTCACCACCACGGCGGCGCTCAGGCGCTTGACGGTGCCGGTGGCATTGCGCGTCACACGCACCGTCTTGTCGACCTCGTAGTTGGTGACGGCCTCGCGGCGCATCTGGGTGTTGCCGGCGCCCGCACCATTGGCTGCCTGCAGGGCCTGGGCGGGGCCGTTGATCGGTGCCTGGGCCGGCACCGGCGGCTGGTTGGTGGCGGCGCCGGGCACGCCCGTGGGGGTGGCGGCGTCGGCCTGGCTTGACTCCAGGCTCTGCATGCTGCGCACCGCGGCAGGCTCGGTGCCCTGGTTGGGACGAAACTGTTCAGAGGTGGATTCGCTCTGCGAGAAGTCAACCTCGGCCGTGACCTGGGCGCGCAGGTTGTCGCGGCCGACCACGGGTTCCAGGATGTCGGTGATGCGGCGCGTCAGCGTGGATTCGATCTGGGCCACATACTGGAGCTGGTTGGCGTCCAGCCCCTGGGTCTTGGCGTCGGGCGACTCGGTCAGCAAGCCGCCGTTCTGATCCACGATGGACACAGCCTTGGGCGACAGGTCGGGGACGCTGCTCGACACCAGGTGCACGATGCCGGCGATCTGGGCACGGTCGAGGCTGCGGCCGGGATGCAGTTGCACGAGCACCGAAGCCGAGGGCTTCTGCTGTTCACGGAAAAAGCCGTTCTGGTTGGGCAGGGCCAGGTGCACGCGGGCGTTGCTCACTGCGGCCAGGGCCTCGATGGAGCGGGTCAGCTCCCCTTCGAGGCCGCGCTGGAAGGTCAGGCGTTCCTGGAACTGGGTGATGCCGAAGCGGGCGTTGTCCATCAGCTCGAAACCCACCGTGGAGCCCTTGGGCAGACCGGCCGAGGCGAGCTTGAGCCGCACGTCGTGCACGCGGTTGGCTGGCACCAGGATGGCGGCGCCGCCGTCCGCGTGCTTGTACGGCACGTTCATCTGCGACAGCTGGGTGATGATGGCCCCGCCGTCCTTGTCGGACAGGTTGGCGTACAGCACCTTGTAGTCGGGGCGCGAGGACCACATCGACAAGGCCACCACGATGGCCGCCAGTCCGGCAAGGCCGACACCCAGCAGCAGCTTGCGCTGAGCGGGCAGCGCGTTCAGGCGCTGGGCAAGGCCCTGGGGGACCGGCTCGGCGGCCAGGGCGGGGGGCAGGTTCTGCGGCAGAGCGACGGCGTTGTCCATCGTTGGTGTTCCCGAGGTTCCGTGGGCCCCGGGATGGGCGCAGCCGCCATCGGTCCCAGGGTCTCATTGGGGACCGATTATTCGGAGGGGGAGGGGGGATCCAAGGGCGGAAGAAGGATGCAAACCCGCGCCAGTTCACCGCTTTGCCGACGCCTTGCACGCCTACCATCGGCATATCGGCAAGCCAGGCCCGGACTTGAGGCCAGCCTGCAGGAGAGCTTCGATGGACGTACGACTCAAACCCTTCAACTTCCAGCAGGCCCTGGCCAAGAGCGGCATGGTGCTGCCTTCGGACGCCGCCCGGCCGGGGAAGGTCGATTCGGGCGCGCCGTCGGTGGGCTTCTCACAGGCCTTGAACCAGGCCCTCAAGTCGGTCAGCGCGACCCAGCTCCAGGCCAGCGAGATGCAGCGTCAGGTCCAGCTGGGCAATCCGACGGTCTCCCTGGAGGAGACCATGGTCACCATGCAGAAGGCCCAGATCGGCTTCCAGGCCACGCTGCAGGTGCGCAACCGCCTGGTGCAGGCCTACACCGACATCATGAACATGTCTGTCTGAGCGCGGCGTGAAGTGCGTCACGCTGAAGGCTGGGTCCAGCGCGCCAGGGCATCGAGCAGGTCGCTGGCCACCACGGGTTTGCTCAGGAAGTCGTTCATGCCGGCGTCGAGGCATGCGGCGCGATCCTCGGCGAACGCGTTCGCCGTCAGTGCAATGATGGGCACCACCAGCCCGCGCGGACCAGCCGCCCCGCTGCGAAGCTGGCGCGTGACCTCCAGCCCATCCATGTCGGGCATCTGCCAATCCATCAGCACCACATCGACGTTCAGGGACTGGAACCGTCTCAGCGCTTCCTGGCCGTCACCGACCACGGTCACCTGGTAGCCGGCCTGGCTCACCATGGCGCCCACGATGGTCTGGTTGACGAGGTCGTCCTCCACCAGCAGCACCTGGCCCTGCCACGGCAGGTCATGTGGCATGGCAGGCTGCGGAACCTGGGTGGAGGCCCCCGTACCCGAGCGGAAACGGCTGACCAGCGCCGAGCGCAGCACGGGCTTGAGCACGCTGCGCGGCATCTGTACCCGGTCGCGAGCGGCCTCGGCCGGGTACCAGGGCTGGCTGGCCATGCCGATGACCCGCTCGGGCGGTACCGCGTCGATCACCCCCTCCAGCAGTTCGACCAGGCCGGGCGCGTCCTGTGACACCAGCAACCAGGGCGTCTCGCCAGCGGTGGGCTCGCTGTGAAAGAGCTGCACCACGTCTTGTGCCGTGCGGCACCGGCAAGGGCGGTGGCCCATGCGCAGCAGCAACTGATGCAGCGCCTGGGCGCTGGCGTCATGGGGCTCGACATAGGCCACCGGAGCCTGCGATCGCGGTGCGGGGCCATCGTCGGGATGTGCCAGTGCATGCGGCAGCCGCATGCGTGCCGTGAAGCAGCTGCCTTGCCCCAGTGTGCTGCGCACGCTGAGTTCGCCGCCGAGCGCCCGCACCACTTCGCGACAGATCGTCAAGCCCAGGCCACTGCCGCCAAAGCGCCGGCGGGTGCCCTGTTCGGCCTGCTGGAAGCGCTCGAACACCGTCGGCAAGGCCTGGGGCGCGATGCCGATGCCGGTGTCCTCCACCTCGCAGACCACCTCGTCGGCTGCGCTGCCCGCACTCACGCGCAGGATCACGTCGCCTCGCTGGGTGAACTTGATCGCGTTGCCCATCAGGTTGAGGAGCACCTGGCGGATGCGTCCGGCATCGCTGCACCGCCAGGCGGGCAGGTCGGCATCGATGATGCAGGCCACCTGCAGGCCCTTGGCTCGCGCAGCCACGGCGGCGGTGTTGACCGCGGCCTCAGCGCAATCCACCAGATTGAAGTCTTCTTCGTGCAACTCCAGGGCACCGGCCTCGATGCGCGCCAGGTCGAGCACGCTGTCGATCATGCCCAGCAGACTGGTCCCGCTGGCCCGGATGATCTCGATCAGCTGGTCGCGATCGGCGCTGTCGCCGTGATGCTGTTGCAGCAACTGGGCGGCGCCGATGACACCGTTCAAGGGCGTGCGCAGTTCATGGCTCATGCTCGCCAGGAACTGGCTCTTGGCGCGGTTGGCGGCCATGGCCAGATCCCGCTCCCGGGCCAGCGCCTGCGAGCGCGCCGCCATGCCGCGGTGGTGGGCCCAGGCGGTCAGGGCCAGGCCGCAGAGCAGGGTCAGCATCGGCAGCAGCAGCGGCACGAGCGCCTGCCAAGACCACAGCGCCGCGGCACTGCCCACGATCACGATCGACGCCGCCAGGACGGTCAGCCGCACATCCCGCTGCAGGACCGTGCGGCGGGAGAGGGCGACCCATGCCGAGGGCAGGAGGGCCAGCGCCACCAGGGCGCCCACCCACCCCGGGCCGGCCGGGGTGAGTTGACGGCCCTGCTGCAGGGCCGCGTGGGCGATGGCCAGCGCCGCCGTGCCGTTGCGCTCGCCGCCAGGGGTGAGGAGCCGACCGGTTTCCAGCGCGCTCGATCCGATGAAGACCGCCTTGCCTGCCATGGCCACCACCGGGTGGCCTTCGGCCCCGGCAGGCTGGAAGAGCGCTGACAGTGGCACGGTAGGGACGGTGCCCGGGTGGGTGTGCCAGGGCAGCAGTCCGACCCCCTGCTGATGACGCGGCGAGCCGTCCTGACCGAGTGCCCGGGCGCTGGCCCAGGCCATGGCAGGCAGCACACGACCATGGGCCTCATGCCATGGGGGCACCCGGCGAAGCACGCCGTCCGGATCCAGTTCGACCGTGACCACCCCCACCGCCACCGAGGGGCCTGCCGCGCCGAGGAGGCTGTCGACGGGCAAGACAAAGCTGGACCACGGGACGGCCGTCTGACCGGGTCGCAGCGGCTGGCTCGCCACGGCCAGCCCAGGGGGCGGCGGGCGATCGCGAGGCTCGTGGTCCCGCAGTGCGCTGGCCGCCAGCATCACCGCAGCGCCAGGCGCCGACAAGGCCTCGCCCAGCTGTGCGTCGCCGGCCCGGGGGTCGGCGAAGACGATGTTCCAGACCACGATGCCCGCGCCCTGCTGCCGCAGGGCGTGGGTCAGGCGGGCGTGGACGTCACGCGGGTAGGGCCATCCCCCGAGCAACGGCTGCAGATCGCGCAGCGAGTCCTCGTCGATGTCGATGACCAGGACGTCGCTCAGATCGACCGGAGACGAAAAGCTGCGCACTTGCCAGTCTCCCAGGCGCAGCCCTGCATCGCGCACGACCGGCACACCCGCGATCAGCGCGGCCAGCACGAGCGCACCCAGCGGCACCCACGCCAGCGCAAGGCGTGGCCAGAAGAGGGAGGGGGCGGCCACAGGCGTGCTGGGGACCATGCGGGACGCCTGCGGGGCTACAGCAGGAGGAACAGGAGCAGCGTGGGCAGCAGCAGCCAGCTGGAGGAACGCGGAACGTCGATGCGTTGCGCCGGGCCGAAAGGGCCGGCATAGCCATCCGAATCCAGGGTCTGCACGCGAAGGTGATAGCGGCCTGCGGGGAGCTTGCCGAGCACGGCCTGGGGCTCATCGGTGGTGACATCCACCAGCAGCGCCTCGAAGCTCTCGCTGCGCGACAGCTGGTAGCGATAGCGCGCGCCCTCGCGCGCCCGCCAGCGCACGATCAGGCCATCGGCCGAGGCCTGCGCTGCCTGCAGTTGCGGGCTTGGCGGGATCTCCCGCAGCTCGAAACCCTGCGGGTCGCTGAAGGGGCCCTGGTCACCGTCCATGCGCACGCTCGCCACCCGCCAGTGATAGCGCCCCGGGGGCAGGTCCAGTGCTTGTTCCGTGGCGTCGAGGCCCGCAAGGTCTGCGGTTGGCGAGGCGAACGAGGGCTCGTCGGCGAGCTGAAAGCGATAGCGCGCGGCTGCCGCGGAGCGGGTCCATTGGAAGCGGACCTGGGTTCCGTACTGGCGGGTCGAGTCGAGCGGACCGCTGAGGAAGGGGGGCTCGGGCCGGGCCTTGAGCACGAAGTCCCAGCGGGCGGTCGCACCCTCGAGTCCATCACGATCGACGCCGCGCACGGCCAGCCGATAGCGCCCATCCGGCAGATCGGGCCACTGCGCCACGGGCCCGCTGAAGCGGCCATCGAGCAGGAGGTGCTCGTCATCGCCCGGGTCGAGCACCTGCGCCCGGTAGGCGGCGGCGCTGGGATGCGCTGGCCACGCCAGGCGCAAAGGGACACGGTCCACCCGTTCGGGCAACCCGGCCAGCACCGGCGCGTTCAACAAGGGCTTGGGGAGGGCTGGGGCCTCACCAGGGAGGGCCACCGCCCCGAATCCTGCATCCAGCACCTGCCGCGGGCCCAGCGCGACGCGACCTTCGAGCACCTCGACCCGCGTCACGGCAGAGTCGGCCTCGGCATGGGCGCGGAACTCCGTGCCGCGGACCCCAAGGTTGACTGTGCGTGTGCGGATGTCGTAACGAGTGGGCGGGTCGCGTGCGGGCGGCACGACGCTGTCGACGCTGCCCTTGTCCAGGCGCAGGCCCGTGACGTGGGGCCCCTCGCGGCCCAGCCGCGCGGACCGGTCGATTTCCACCCGGGTGTCGGGGCGGACCAGCGCGCGGGTGCCGTCGCCAAAGCGCAAGGTGGCCGCCCCGCCCGCCCCCGCCTCGATCACGTCGCCAGCCTGCACCGTATCCCCCGCGGCCAAGGGCTCCGTCCTGCCCTGGCGGGTGCGCGTGGCGGGCTCGGTGATGCGGACGACCTGGGCCGGCGCGTCCTGCTCTCGCACCCAGGCCAGCGGGGCCCTCAGGGTGCTGCCCGGCCGAAGCCGGTAGGGGTCGATCACCCGGTTGTAGGCTTGCAGGCGGCGCCAACTGATGCCGTCCCGCAGATGCTGGGCGGTCAACCCGATGAGGGTGTCGCCCGGCTGGACGGTGTGTTGCCAGTGCAGCGGTGCCGGGGCGGCAAGTGCGATTGGGAACGCTGGGGCTAGCGCGGCAAGGGCACCACACCACGCTGCAGCGGAAAGGAATCTCCCCCTGGGCATCCGGCCAACCCCCCGTCGATGAGCCAAGCTCGCCAGGGTGGAAGGATCCACCCGGCCCGGCATGGCCTCATCGTAGCGTGTGCGGCCCTTGGGCGGGGGAGCTTCGAGGCCCCTCCTTCGGGGGAGGGATCAGAAGCCCAGGCTGGCCAGCAGGTCGTCCACCTGCTCCTGGTTGGTCACCACGTCGGTGCGGCCCTGGGGGTTGACCACGGGTCCGTTCAGGAAGGTCTGCTCCACCTTGTGCACCTGGTCGGGCGGGGCGGTCTGCAGCAGCAGCTTGACGAGCTGGTCCTCGATGTCGGCCGCCAGCTTCACCACGCGGGCCACCACCTGGCCGGTCAGGTCGTGGAAGTCCTGGGCCATCATGATGTCGGTCAGGTGCTGGTCGATGCGGGCCGTGGTGGCCTCCACATCGCTCACGAAGTTCATCACGCCGCCGCTGGCCACGGCCTTGACCGGGTCGGCCACGATGGCCTGAGCCATGCGCCGTGTCTCGGCGGCGATGTGGTCGTGCTCGGCCTTGGCCTGGTCCACCAGGTTCAGCACCTTCTCGGCGGCCTCGCCGGTCTTCGTGGCGATGTAGGTCAGGCGGCTGCGGGCATCGGGCAGGCTGTCGGTGATCTCGCCCAGCTTGGGCATGAAGCCCAGCTGCGCCAGCGTGTCATGCAGGTTGCGGGTCATCTCGCCGATCTGCTGGAACACCTCCGGGGAGGTGGTCAGCGTCGGGGCCGCGCTCTTGGGGTCGTGGGTGTCGCTCATGGTGCGGTTCCTCACTTGCCCAGCTTCTGCATGATCTTCTGGACTTTTTCCTCCAGCGTGGCCTTGGTGAAGGGCTTGACGATGTAGCCGGCGGCCCCGTCCTGGGCCGCACGCACGATGTCTTCCTTGCGCGCCTCGGCCGTGACCATCAGCACCGGCAGGTGCTTGAGCTTGTCGTCTTTCTTGATGGCCAGCAGCAAATCGAAGCCATTCATGTTGGGCATGTTGATGTCGCTCACCACAAAGTCGAAGTTGCCGTTCTGCAGCATCTGCAGCGCCACGGCGCCGTCCTCGGCCTCCTCGGCGTTGTTGTAGCCGATCTCCTTGAGCAGGCCGCGCACGATGCGGCGCATGGTGGAGAAGTCATCGACGATGAGGAATTTCAGGTCGGTGGCGGTACTCATGGGGAGCGTCCTCGCAGGGAAAAGTGGGCGTTCGCTGGCTTATCGGCCAGGCGCCGGAAAACTGAAGTTCTCGCCGACAGGTGCGGTGGAGGGAGCGGGCAGGGCTCCAGACACCGCGGGCGCCGTGCCGGCCTCGACGTCGCCGCCGCGCTCGAAGCGTTCTTCGGCGTCCTTGTTCATGACGATGATGCTGATACGGCGATTGATGGGATTGAGCGGATTGTCCTTGTCCAGCAGCGAACTGGAGGCGAGTCCCAGCACCCGCACCACCTGGCCTTCGCGCAGGCCGCCGGCCACGAGCTCGCGGCGCGATGCGTTTGCCCGGTCGGCAGAAAGCTCCCAGTTGCTGTAGCCGCGCTCACCGCTGCTGTAGGCGGCGGCGTCGGTGTGCCCCGCCAGGGTCACCTTGTTGTTCACCTCGGACAGCACCTTGCCGATTTCTCTCAGGATGGTGCGCATGTACTCCTTCACCAGTGCACTGCCCGAATCGAACATGGGCCGATTATGTTCATCGACGATCTGGATGCGCAGGCCATCTTGCGTGATGTCGATGCGGATTTGCGATCGGAACTGCACCAGGAGCGGATTGTTCGTGACCGACTGCTCGATCCGTTGCTTCAAGCCCTCCAGGCTGGCCGCCTCTTCGCGGGCCGCCTGCTCCTTCAGCGCTTGGAGGTTGATGGTCTTGCGCTCGGCCTCGATGTCGCCGTTGCGCACCTGGCCCGTGGTGCGGGTCAGATCGGTGCCGCCGCCCTTGATCACGTGGGAGGCATCGCCGGCACCGCTGCCGCCGCTGAGCAGGGCGATCTTCAGAGGCGACGAGAAATAATCGGCAATGCCCTTGCGGTCGCCCTCGGTGGTGGAGCCCAGCAACCACATCAGCAGGAAGAAGGCCATCATGGCCGTCACGAAGTCGGCGTAGGCGATCTTCCAGGCGCCCCCATGATGGGCGTGGCCGCCTTTCTTGATCTTCTTGACGATGATCGGCTGCAGCTTCTTGGAATCGCCTGCCATGATGGATCCTGATCAGGCCTTCTTGCCCTTGACGTGGCCTTCCAGCTCCGAGAAGCTGGGGCGCTCAGTGGAGTAAAGCACCTTGCGGCCGAACTCCACGGCGATCTGCGGGGCATAGCCCTGCATGCTGGCCAGCAGAGTGGTCTTGATGCACTGCAGTTCCTTGGTTCCTTCTTCCGTCTTCTGGTCGATCAGGCCGGCCAGCGGTTCTGCGATGGCATAGGCCAGGAAGATGCCCAGGAAGGTGCCGACCAGCGCCGAGCCGATCATGGCGCCCAGCACCGCCGGCGGCTGACCCACCGAGCCCATGGTCTTGATCACACCCAGCACGGCCGCCACGATCCCGAATGCCGGCAGGCCACCGGCCACGCGTTGCAGCGCGGCCGCGGGGGCGTGCGCTTCGTGGTGATGGGTCTCGATCTCGCTGTCCATCAAGGCCTCGATCTCGTGGGCATTGAGGTTGCCCGACACCATCATGCGCAGGTAGTCGGTGATGAACTCCACCACATGGTGGTCATTGCCTACCGTCGCATACTTCTTGAACAGGGGCGACTCATGGGGGCTTTCCACATCCTTCTCGATGGCCATCAGGCCCTCCTTGCGGGCCTTCTGAAGGATCTCGTAGAGGAGTGCCATCAGTTCCATGTACCGAGCCTTGGTGTACTTGGATCCCTTGAGGGCCGTGGGGATGGTCTTGAGCGTGGCCTTGAGCACCTTGGGCTGGTTGTTCACGACGAAGGCGCCGAGGGCGCCGCCGCCGATGATCAACATCTCGAGCGGAAGCGCTGCCAGGATCACAGCCATGTTGCCGCCTGCAATCATGAAGCCGCCGAACACGCAGCCCAGTGCTAGGAGATAACCGATGATGACGAACATGAGACTGGTCTTTCCTGGTGGGGTCGTGCGCCGCGAAGGATGCCGCCAAGCGCACGCTTGAACCGGGTTCCCAAGGGATATCGGCCCTCTGCCGGGCGACTTGAGCCAGATCAGCTGCCAAAAAAGCACGGGCTCGCGAGGAGCCCGTGATCAAGGCGCCGCGGGGGCGCTCAGGAGGAGACAGCAGGAGACGGAAGGAAACTCAGTGCAGTTGCAGGCCGCCGTTGGCCTTGCCTTTGCCGGCACGGGCCGGCGGGTTGCACATGCCGCACACGAAGTGCTTGGCGATTTCATGCGGGTGCGTCACGAAGTGGCCACCGCACTTCGAGCAAGGCGTCATGGTCAGCATGCCGTTGTCCACGAACTTCACCAGGCGCCAGGCGCGGGTGATGGACAACTGCGCCTCCAACCCCTGAGACTGGGTCTGCTCCAGGTACAGGCGGTAGGCCTTGATGACCACGTCGATCTCATCGAGCTCGACGGCCTTGTTCAGGTATTCGTGGATGTTCAGGAACAGCGAGGCATGGATGTTGGGCTGCCAGGTCATGAACCAGTCGGTCGAGAAGGGCAGCTGGCCCTTGGACGGCGACTTGCCGGCCACTTCCTTGTACAGGCGCAACAGGCGCTCGTAGGACAGGTCGGTCTCGGACTCGAGCACCTGCAGGCGGGCTCCCAGCTGGATCAGCGTCACGGCGCGTTCGATCTGGCGGGCTTCGGTCAGGATGCTCTTGGTACGCATGGCAGGCTCTCTCTCGGTGTTCTCGGGTGGCGGGCGTCGCGACGGATCAGGCGGCCTCCTGATGGCGGCCGGCCATCAGGATGCTGGCGTGCAGGCGGGAGGTGGCGTCGTTCGCAGCCGTCTTGCCATGGTTGGTCAGCAGGCCCCAGACCAGGTCGTCGTCCATGCGGAAGCGGCACAGCAGGGTGTTGCCCGAGGCGATGCGCATGACCTGGGCCGGGCTGAGCACGGCGATCATGTCGGCGGTTTCCTCCGAGATGCCCAGGCGGAACAGGGCCTCGGCGCGATCGGCGCGGATCAGGTTCTGCGCCAGCATGAGGTAGGACAGGTTGGCTTCGCGGATCTCGGCGAGGATCTGTTCGGTCTGTTGGCTCATGGTCGGCTCCGTTCGTCGGTCGGTTGATTTGCTGTGTCTTCCTGGGCTTGCTTTCGCTTGCACCGTGGGATGAACTTTAGGCAGACCGGAAAAGAGCCGATATCAGGTCCCTTCTGTTCGGCGTGTCGCGGTTTTCGTAGGCCCTTGTCAGGCAACTTCCTACAAGGAAGTCGCCTCAGGGCTGGGTCCAGGCTGCGCGCCAGGTGTCCAGCGCAGCACCTTCCAGCATCCAGTGGGCGCGCACCTGCTCGCGCAGGGCATCGCCGGCCCGGGCCGCAGCGTCCAGGTCATGGGTGTGCATGCGGATGGCGTCGACCCACTCCTTGAAGCGGTTCTTCACCCGGGTGACCGGCAGGCCGTCCTCCTGGTAGCAGCGGATGTCGCTGCACACCACCGGATAGCCGCACACGCCGTACTCGATCAGGCGCAGGTTGCTCTTGCATTCGTTGAAGAGGTTCTGCTCGAGCGGTGCCAGGGCGAGGTCGAGGTCGAGGCTTGCGAGCTTGGCCGGGTACTTGTCGATCGGCACGCCCGCATGCACTTCGTGGACGAAGGGGAGGATCTCTGTCGGACACATGCCGAAGAACACCCATTCGACCTCTGCGGCCAGCGCCTTGACCACATCGGCAATCAGCGCCAGGTCGCCGGCATGACCGGCGCTGCCGGCCCAACCCACCCGGGGCCTGTGCCCTCGACGGCGCTGTGGCGTGAATCCGGACCACCAGACGGCAGGTAGCCGGTTCTTGACCACGCGTGTGTCGGGATGCAGACCTTCGAAAGCCTCGGCCAGTGCATCCGTCGATACGACGAAGCGATCGACGTAGCCCAGCCCTCTGCGCAGCGACTTCAGTGCATCCTTGGGAATGCCCTGGCGGTAGGCACTCTTGAGCGGCAGATTGGGCAAGTAGTCGTCGAGTTCGTACACCTTGAACGCACGCGAGAAGGTTTTCATGCGGCGCATGGCCTCCAGGCGCTGCTCGCCGATCTGTCGTTGCAGCACGATCACGTCGGGGTCCAGTCGCGCCAGCTCGGACGGCAGCAGCGCCGCATCCGTCAGCAGGCCTTCGATCTGGCCGGCCTCGCGCAGGGCCTCGAAGGGCTGGATCACCCGGTAGTGCCCGCAACCCCAGCGGTCGGCCATGTGGGCCAGCACCACGGGGGACGGGCGCCAGGCCAGCGGATGCCAGACGAGGTCGCTGCGGGCCTCGTATTCGAAGCCCTTGCCGCGCAGCGAAAGATTGGGGTTGTAGGCCGGGTCACGGGCGATCTGAGGCAGCCACTTCGCGTACAGCGCGTCCTTTTCGGCGGCGAAGCGCTCCTTGCGGTTGTCCACGTCGCCCGCGTCGACGAGCTTCTGGCTGGCGCTGCCTTCATGCATCACCAGGGCATGTGGTGTCCACACGTTGAGGTAGCCGGCGGCCGCCAGCTTCAGGCACAGGTCCACGTCGTTGTACGAGACCTTGAAATCGCCCTCGTCGAGGCCGCCCACCTCCTGGTAGAGCGACTTGCGCACCATCAGGCACGCGGCTGTGAGTGCGCTGTAGTTCTGGTCGACGCGCAGGCGCTGCATGGTGCCGTGCGCGTCAATCGCTTCCCCGAGGAAGGGGTGCTCGGCCGGACCGCGCAGGCCCAGCACCACGCCGGCATGCTGGACGGTGCCGTCCGGATGGAGCAGCTTGGCCCCCACGGCACCCACTTCGGGGCGTTGGGCGTGGTTGAGCAGCGCGTCGAGCCAGCCGGGCTCGATGATGGCCGTGTCATTGTTCAAGAGCACGAGGTATTCCCCACGTGCCTGCTCGGCCGCCAGGTTGTTCATGGCCGAGAAGTTGAAGGGGTGGGGGTAGCGCAGGACCCGCGCGCGCTCGTCGCCCATGCCGGCCACGCCGGCGAGCCATTGGCGGGCTTCCTCGGTCTCGCTCTGGTTGTCGACGATCAGCAGTTCGTAGTTCGGATAGGCGGTCTTCTCCAGCAGGCTCTCGACGCAGCGCTGCAGCAGGGGCAACTGGTCGCGCGTCGGGATGATGATGCTCACCAGGGGCTGGTCGGCATGGCCGTACTCGATGCGGTATTGCCGGGGCAGGTCCTGGTGGACCCGAGCCTGCGCGTAGCCTCGCGCCTGCAGGTGGCGCTGCAGCGCGGCGCGCTCGTCGGCCTGATTCGCGGCGGACGGGGTGTCGGCGATCAACAGGGGCTCGGCCACATGGCCCAGACCTGCCAGGCCGCCTTCTTCCACCAAACGCAGCAGCAGATCGAATTCCGCGGCGCCGCCGAACCGGGCATCCAGGCCGCCGAGTGCCAGGAAATGGTCGCGCTGGAACCACCAGTGCGCGGCCATCGCCGCAGGAAAGCTCAGCAGGAGATCCAGGTTGAAGTCAGGCCGGAAGGCCGCGCCCAGGGTGCCGTCGGCGCCCCGGTATAGCTCGTCGGCATAGACGGCGCGGCACCCCTGCGCGCCGATGAGGTCCAGGGCCAGCACGGTCAGCCCGTTGGGGGTGAAGATCTCGCCGCTGCGGGTGAGCATGATCCACTCGGCATCGCAGTCTGCCGCCATCCGGTTGATGGTTGCAATGGCCTGTCCAGGCATCGCGGGCATCAGGCGGGGACGACCCGGCAAGGCCTCGGTCTTCAGCCCCGGGGGCGCCAGCACGCTGACCGTGATGCGCAATCCCAGGCGGCGAGCGTGTTCCAGGCTGTTCAACGTGTCCTGCAAGCGCTCGTGCGAGTCGTCCGTGGCTTGCACGATCACGGCCAGGCGCGGGCCGCCCTCCTGGCTCTTCAACCGTTCGCGGATGTGATCTTCCTGCGCCGCGGTGAAGCGGCGGCTGCCGAGCCAATCCTCCAGGGTCTTGGCACCCCGGTCTTCCGAGGGCACGGACAGGTCGGCCGGCAGTGGCGCCACGTCCAGGCCGCACTTGAAGGCCAGCAAGGGCATCAGCCGTTCGAGCGCGTGAGCCAGGGTGCCATCGAGTTGCCCGGCCTCGGGCTCGAAATCGGCCGCCTGGATGTCGAGCTGGCGCAATTCAGCCAGCACCCGACCGCGCACCCAGAACATGGTGCCGGCGGCGAATGGGTAGTCGCCAGCCTCCACATCGAAGCCCAGGCGAGCCGCCCAGAGCTTGAGGGTGGGCAGGTTCTTGGCGTAGCCGGCGGTGTTGCGCAGGCTCACCAGCCATTGGGGCGGTGCGGCCAGTCCCACCTCGGGATGATGTTCCAGGTACTCGAGCAGATCCGCGGCCCGACGGCTGGGAACCAGAGACTGCAGCAGGGAACGCCGCCAGCGTTCGCCCTGTCCGGGAGACAGGTGGGGAGAGCGCTTGGTGTGGAGCTTCAGGATGTAGTCGTAGCGGTCCAGCGGCTCCGTGCGCAGCAGTTCGATCAGCGGGGCCACATCGCGCCCACGGTTCTCGCAGGCGCGGATTCGGGCCTGCGGGAAATCCGTCTTGACCAGCTTGCTCGCCCACAGGAGCTTGTCCGCGGGTGTCGTGATGTAGAGGTCTGTTCCCTCGGGCAGTTCGGCCAGGGCCTGAGAGAAATCGGCCCAGTATTCCGGGTAGAAGAGATGCAGCACCACCGCCACACGAGGCGCTCCCGGATCGCGCGTGTGCCGGGCGAGCGGCTCAACGTCGAACAGGCGTTTCGGCCGGGGCGGCTCGAGGTGCACCGCGGCGGCGGGATGCGGCACTTGTCCCCTCAAGGCCAATGGGGCTCTGAAGTCCTGGGGCCGTGGTTGGAACACCGTGACCGACTTCTGCAGCGTGGCCTCGGCATCCAGCCATGCGTCCAGGTCGCAAGGCTGCTTCAGCAGTTCGCTGGCCGCCTTGGCGCTGATCTCTGCGATGTCGCCTGGCACGTCGCCCCGGGGGGCAGCGACGCAGCCCACACGGGCCAGCGAGTGGTAGAGACCCCGAAAGACGACTCGTTCCAGCGGTATGTCCGTCCCATCGACCCACTCGAGATCGATCAGGCGGCCCCGACCTTCGGCATCGATGAGGAAGTTGAAGGGTGTGGCATCGAGGTGGTCGGGCGGCACAGTGGCGCCATGCGCGGCGGACTGCAGCGCAGACATCAGGGGGCGGTACCAGGCGACCAGGTCCGCGACGCTCCATCCTTCCCGGTTGACCACGGCAAGCAGCTTGTTGAACAAGCTCTCGCCCTCGACCAGAGGCTCTTCGGCGGGGAAGCGCATGCCTTCGGGCAGGTGTTCTGCATGAAGCAGACGTCGCCGCACCACCACTCCTTGCTGGCGCGACAGCAGGGCGACCTCCTTGCGGTAAGCCTTCCTGCGGCCATCGGAATAGACAAAGGCCAGATCCCGGTCGTCGCATGCAGGGGCGCCGGGCGCGGCCGCCACCACGAGAAAGGAGTTGGCCAGTTCGCCCAGGAGCCGGTTGTCTGCAAGAGCCAGCAGCGCAGCGTTTTCGGAGAACGTGCGGGTGTAGGGCTGGGCCTGGTCCGACGCATGGCAGGTCGACACCAGATTGCGCAGGACGGCGGAGGGCTGTGCGAAGGCATGCTCCGTGAGCACAAGGCTGGGCAGCTTGTAGTCGGGGTAGGGATAGTAGAAGTCGGTGCGTGTGAACCCTGCCGTGTGCATGTGCGCTTCCAGTTCACGCCGGCCGAACGTCACCGGGGTACGCTCCCCGTACAAGCCATGGATGCCATAGAACGGCAGCCCGAGATGATCCTCCGGGGCACCTGCCAGGTACTTCAATCCCAGCTTGTTCTCAATGGCAACGAGCAGGATGCCATCTTCCTTCAGGAAGCTGCGTGCCAGCTCGAGCGCCGTCGCCACGGGATCCTTGCCCGAGAGGAAGGCGCGGCTGTATTCCAGCACGCCGATGAGCGTCACGACGTCGTACAGCTGGCCGGGCTGAAAGTCCTGGAAGTTGTCGTTGAAAACGGCCACATTGGGCAGGTCGCGACAGCGCAGGGCCGTGATGGAAGCTCGCCGGGGGCTGCCTTCGACGCAGGTCAGTTCGCACCCGATCTCCCCGAGGTAGCGGCTGATGGCCCCGCAACCCGATCCCAGTTCCAGTACGCGCTTGCCGCGCAGCAACTGCTCGATGGGGCGCAGCAGGTTGGCGCGTGCAGCGCTGAGGTGGTAGAGCGTGGGCCAGTCGGTGATCTGGCGGACCAGATCGTCCGAACCACAGCTTACGTCAGCCGATGAGGAGATGATCCCGTGGATCGCTGTCTCGACTGCGTCGCCGTCGTTGTAGCGGAACGGGGGCGCGTCGGCACGCCGCATGACCCCCGACTCTTCATCGAGTACGTAGGGGCTGTGACCCTGAAAGGGCTGGCGGTTCGGTGTCGGACGGGACGGCATCCGTGAACTCCTGCTGGACATGGATCGTTCAAATGTAGCGGTCCTGCCCCGGCCGGCAAGCCGGAATTTGACGAGGCTTTGTCCACCAGTTGTGCCTGCGGTTCGCCTTGCCAGAGCAATGCCCCTCAATTCCACCCACGGTGTGTCGATAACGATGCAAGGGGTTTGGGTCGTGTCGAGGAATTGCGTGAGGAAGTTCCTTCTTCTCGCGGTTGACAAAGTCCTAAAGTCGGCCACGACACGTACCGATAACTCCCTCAACGGGCCCGAGCGATCGGCAACCCGGGGTCCGGGGAACAGCCGGCCGACGGTTCGAGCAAGGACGAAAGCCCTTCGATCGCATCCGAGGTGACTGCCGCCGGACGCAGCCAGCGAGAGCTGGCGAGGCATCGGAGCCGAAAGGCACCGACGCTGAGGCAAAGCCGGCGTCCATGCCGGGAGTCATTGATCTTGAAGGAGAAATCATCATGACGATGTCCGTCAACACCAACGTCGTTTCGCTCAACGCGCAACGCAACCTCACCGGCACGGCGTCTTCGCTGGCCACCACCATGCAGCGCCTGTCGTCGGGCCTGCGCGTCAACAGCGCCAAGGATGATGCGGCCGGTCTGGCCATCGCCGAGCGCATGGGCGCCCAGGTTCGCGGCATGAACGTCGCTATCCGCAATGCCAATGATGGCATCTCCCTGGCGCAGACCGCCGAAGGCGCTCTGGGCAAGATGGGCGACATGCTGCAGCGCATGCGCGAACTGGCAGTGCAGTCGCGCAATGCGACCAACAGCGCGGGTGACCGCGACAATCTGCAGAAGGAGTTTTCCGAGCTGCAGAACGAAATCGACCGAGTGATCAAGTCGTCGAACTTCAACGGCAAGGCGCTGTTCGACGAGAACGGTACGGGCTACGAGACCACGCTGTCGTTCCAGGTGGGCGCCAACACTTCTGCGAACGATCGAATCGACGTGGACTCGGTCAACCTTGCTGGCGCCGCGGCCGAAGGCAGCACGCTGACCAGCGCCTCCACTGCTGACGTCGTCATGGCCACCGTCACGACGACTGCCGCGACTGCGGCGGGCAACGGCATTGCCATCGGCGGCTGGTCGACGGCGCCCACCGATGTCGGCGCCGAGATCGACGAGGCGATCGAAGCCATCGACTTTGCGCTGACGGCAGTAAACGATCAGCGAGCCACTTTCGGCGCTGTGCAGAACCGCTTCGAAGCCGTGATCCAGACCTTGCAGGTGAGCGTGGAGAACCAGACGGCCTCGCGTGGTCGCATCATGGATGCCGACTTCGCGGCAGAGACGGCCAACCTGTCGCGGGCCCAGATCCTGCAGCAGGCCGGCACCACCATGGTCGCCCAGGCCAACCAGCTGCCCCAGCAGGTGCTGTCGCTGCTGCGCTGATCGACCCGCGAACTGCGCCCCCGAAAGCCCGGCCTCGGCCGGGCTTTTTCATGGCCGGTGGAAATCTGGGGGGCAAATCACCCCTTTATCGCGGCCTTCCCCGTTCGGGCGCTCTCCCACAATCAGTCTGACCGAATGGGTAGAGCCGGCGCTCGAAGCCGGAGTCAGTTTTGATTCTTGAAGGAGAGCTGCCATGCCTCAGACCATCAACACGAACGTTGTTTCGCTGAATGCGCAGCGGAACCTCAATGCCTCCCAATCCTCCCTCGCCACTGCGATGCAGCGGTTGTCTTCGGGCTTGCGCGTCAACAGCGCCAAGGACGATGCGGCCGGACTGGCCATCGCGGAGCGCATGAATACCCAGATCAAGGGTATGAATGTGGCCATCCGCAACGCCAACGACGGTATCTCGCTGGCCCAGACCGCTGAAGGCGCGCTGGGCAAGATGGGCGACATGCTGCAGCGCATGCGTGAACTGGCAGTGCAGTCGCGTAACGCAACGAACAGCATCGGGGACCGGGCCAATCTGCAGAAGGAGTTCGCTCAACTGCAGGATGAGATCGAGCGCACCGTGATGTCATCCCGTTTCAACGGAAAGTCCCTCTTCAACAGTGGCGATGTGACTTTCGAAGCGACGCTGACCTTCCAGGTGGGTGCCAACACCTCGGCCAATGACCGCATCGATGTCGATTCGGTGAACCTGGCGGGCGCCGCATCCGAGGGCAGCACCATCACGAGTGCGACAGCGTCAGAAGACATCCTCACGACGGCTTTCACCACTGCTGCGACGGATGCATCAACCGGAATTGCCATCGGTGGCTGGACCACTTTGCCGGCAGACCCGGGCGCCGAGATCGACGAGGCCATCAATGTCATCGACTTGGCGCTCAGCGTGGTCAATGACCAGCGCGCCACCTTCGGCGCAGCCCAGAACCGGTTCGAGGGCGTGATTGCCAACTTGCAGGTGGCCGCGGAGAACCAGTCGGCGGCTCGAGGGCGGATCATGGATGCCGACTTCGCGGCGGAAACGGCGGAGCTCTCGAGGGCGCAGATCCTGCAACAAGCGGGGACGGCGATGGTGGCGCAGGCCAACCAGCTGCCCCAGCAGGTGCTCTCGTTGCTCCAGCGCTGACCTTTTCCGCTCAAGGCTCGGGCCGGGGGGCCGATAACCCGGTGAGGGGCGGACCGGCGCAGAAGATGTCTGCGCGGGCCGGCTTCCCTTGAGGAGTCTCTCGAATGGCGACGATTTCGTCCCCGGGGATCGGCAGCGGGCTGGACGTGCAGGGCATCGTGTCCCAGCTCGTTGCGCTCGAGCGACGCCCCATCGACCTGCTGAAGCAGCAGGCCACGAAGCTGTCGACCCAGCTGTCGTCCTTCGGACTGATGCGCAGCTACATGGCCAACCTCCAGTCGGCAGCTGGTCAGCTTGCGGGCTCCGCTCTTTGGAGCCGCACCACCGCGACCTCGTCCGACACTGCCAGCGTGGGCGTGACAGCGTCTGCCAGCGCGGCGGCAGGCAGCTACAACATTGAAGTGAGCCAGCTCGCGCGTGCGCAGTCTCTGGCCTCCGCGGCCCATGCCAACAGCGCCGCAGTGCTGGGGCAGGGCACCCTGACCCTGACACGCGGTGATGGCAGTACGGCCGAGATCGTGATCGGGCCGGACGACACCAGCCTGGCCGGCATTCGCGACCGGATCAACGCCTCCGGTGCCGGTGTCAGTGCCGCGATCGTGAATGACGCCTCAGGTGCGCGGCTGGTGTTCACCAGCGCGAACACCGGGCTCGATGCAGCCATCACACGCATTGATGTCAGCGGCGATGCAGGACTGCAAGCTCTGGCCTTCGAGCAGGGTGCGCCTGGCAGCATGACCGAAACCCAGACGGCCCGTAATGCGCTGGCGCGCATCAACGGCCTGGATATCGAATCGGCATCGAACACCCTGGAAGAGGTGGTCGAGGGCGTGACCCTGACGCTGTCGCGTGTCACCACGGCTCCCGTGGAGGTGCGCGTGGCGGCGGACAACGACGCGATGAAAAAAGCCGTGCAGGATTTCGTCAACGCCTACAACGACATCAGCAAGTACCTGGCCAAGGAAACCGCTTACGACGAAGCCACCAAGAAGGCCGGCGCTCTCCAGGGCGACCGCACGGCGGTGGGTCTGATGTCCCAGCTGCGCTCAATGGTGTCTCAGTCGTCGGGGGCGTCGTCGGTGTTTTCCTCGCTGTCGAGTGTTGGCGTCGAGCTGCAGCGCGACGGGACCCTGAGGCTGAACGAAACGAAGTTCAACGCAGCCCTCACGCAACGCACCGAGCTGGCCCGGGCCTTTCGCAATGTCGACGATGACAACCCGGGCAACCACGGCTTCGCCGAACGCTTCCGCCAGCTCACAAACGCCATCATTGGCACCGATGGCATGCTGACGACCCGCAGCGAAGGCTTGCGGGCCACCATCCGTCGCAATGAGCAGCAGCAGGAGCGCTACTCGGATCGCGTTGCCTTGGTGGAACAGCGCCTGCTGCGCCAGTACCAGGCCCTGGACGGGAGCCTCGGTCAGCTCAACAGCCTGAGCGCCTATGTGACCCAGCAGATGAACGCCATCAACAATTGGAACAAGTCGAAGTAGGGTGGCCGTGCAGCCTGGAGCAAAGGGGCCCGCTTGCGGGCCCCCTGCGTTTGAGGGTGTGGAAGAGGGAATTCCCGTCCATTTGTGTCTCAAGTGACGGGGTTTGGCAGCCGATATCAGTGCAGACCCATTCATCAACGCGAGCAATGACCATGTTTGCACCCTTCCGAAGCCAAGCCACTGCCTATGGGCATGTCCAGGTTGAAACCGGCGTCTCCGGCGCCGATCCGCACAAGCTGGTGGAGATGCTGTACGACGGCGCGCTGGATGCCATGGCGCGAGCACGCGGTGCACTGGCCCGCGGCGATGTCGAGGCCAAGGGCAAGGCCATCAGCCAGGCGGTGCGCATCATCGAGGAAGGCCTGCGTTGTGCCCTGAACCGCAAGGACGGCGGCGAGGTGGCCGAAAACCTCAACAATGTGTATGTCTACATCACGGCCCGTCTGACGCACGCCAATCTGCGCAATGACGACGCGGCCCTGCAGGAATGCGTGAAATTGCTCACGCCCATCCGCGAGGCCTGGGTGGCCATGAAGCCTGCTGTGCGCGCATGAACGTGGTGAGCGAGGATTCCGACAACATGCTGAACACTGCCCGCACCGACTCGAGCGCCGCACGGGAGCCTTCCATGGATGACAACGCCCTGTTGGACTGCTACCAGGCCATCGAACGCGCCAGCGAGGAGATGCTGGAAGCCGCGCGCGCGGGCGACTGGGACCGTGTGGTGCACCTCGAAGGCGCCTGCGCCGTGCTGATCTCGCGCCTGAAGCAGGCGGCGGCCGACCGGCAGCTGGACGACGAGGAGGCCAAGGCCAAGAGCCGCGTGATGCTGCGCATCCTGCGCAATGATGCGCAGATCCGCCACCTGGCCGAGCCCTGGCTGGATGACCTGGATCGGCTGCTGGCCGGTTCCCCGCGTACACTGCACTGAGCGCGAAAGGGGTGCAAGGCCCCGCGCGTGTCGCACTGCCAGGGAGGTTGCCATGGAAACGATGCCCATGCCCCTGTCGCCGGAAGAGCCCGAGGCTCGATCGGCACTGGATGATTTCCGCATCACCGAGCCCTTCGAGATCCTGTCGATCCTGCGCCAGATGCAGGACCAGAACTCGCTCATCACGATTGCCACACCCCGTGGCGCGAGCTTCGTCACCACCATCTTCGAGGTCAACAAGGCCAAGGGGGTGGTGCGCTTTGCGGTCGATGCCCACGAGCCCCAGCTGGAGCGCGTGCTCGATTCCGATGAAGTGGTGGGCGTGGGCTACCTGGACAGCGTCAAGATCCAGTTCGACCTGGATGGCCTGGTGCATGTGCATGCCGGCCAAGGCCAGAGCGCTCTGAACGGTCGGCTGCCCAGGGAACTCTTCCGCTTCCAGCGCCGTTCCAGCTACCGGGTTCGTCCGCTGGTGAAGTCCGGCCCGTCGTTGCGCCTGCGCCACCCCGCGATGGAGGGCGTGTGGCTGGACCTGCGCGTCATCGACGTGAGCCTGGGGGGCATTGCCGTCTTTGTGCCAGACAACACGCCGCTGATCGAACCGGGCACCCTGATCACCCAGACGCTGATCGAGCTGGATGACGACACCCGCTTCAACGCCAGCTTGCGGGTGGCACACATCACCGGGGTGAACGACAGCGCCAAGGGCGTGCGCATGGGCTGCGAGATGGAGGGCATGAGCGGCGAGTCGCTGCGCTCCCTGCAGCGCTTCATCGACCAGACGCAGAAGCAGCGCCGCCTGATGGCCCTGGACGGCTCCTGATCGTCCTCCAGCGCGAACTGGCGGGATTTCCCCCGCTATTCCGGCTCAAGTTTGCGGCCGGCCTTTCCACAATGGCGATGACGCAATCTGCCCATCGCCATGTCGAACGACGCCCAAGACCGCAACCTGCCAGCCACCGAGCGGAAGATCCGCAAGGCGCGCGAGGACGGCCAGGTCGCGCGCTCGCTTGACCTGGGGCATTTCCTCGTCGTGGCCGGCGGCATTGCCGTGGTCATGGTGGCCAGCCCCTGGATGACGGGCTGGATGCTCGATCTGATGGCCGCCGAGCTCCGCTTTGGCGTGACCGACCTGCAGCAGCCGGCCCGCATGGGCGAGCGCCTGACGGGCGCCGTGGCGAAGTTCCTGGCCGTGACGGTGCCCCTGGGCATCGTGGTGGCGGGTGTGGCCGCACTGGGGGCGGTGCTCTCGGGCGGATGGAACTGGACCATGAAGGCGATGGCGCCCAAGTTCTCGAAGATGAACCCGATCAAGGGCCTGGGCCAGCTGTTCTCCAAGGACAACCTCATCCAGGCGCTCAAGGCCAGCCTGCTGGCCATCATCCTGGGCACGATTGGCGGCTTCTACCTCTACAGCCAGCTCGACGCCTTCCCCGCGGTGCTGGGCGTGGCGTTGCCGGCTGCCGTGGGGCGTGCCACGGAGCTGATCGTCTGGGGCGTGGCCCTGCTGCTGCTGGCCCTGGGAGCGTTTGCCGCCATCGATGTGCCGTTGCAGCGCCACTTGCTCAAGAACCGGCTCAAGATGAGCCACCGCGAGGTCAAGGACGAGCACAAGGAGCTGGAGGGCAACCAGGAGGTGAAAGCCAAGGTCAAGGCCGTGATGCGCGAGGCGGTGAAGCGCCGCATGATCGCCGCTGTGCCCAAGGCCGACCTGGTCGTGATGAACCCCACCCACTACGCCGTGGCGCTGAAGTACGACGATGGCCTGATGGGTGCACCGCGCGTGGTGGCCAAGGGGGCCGACCTGCTGGCCCTGCGCATCCGCGACGTGGCCAAGGATGCCAAGGTGCCGGTGCTGCAGGCGCCCATGCTGGCCCGAGCCCTCTACGCCCACGCCGAACTCGACCGCGAGATCCCCGCTGCCCTGTACGCCGCCGTGGCCCAGGTGCTGGCCTATGTGTACCAGCTGCGCGCCGCCATGGCGGGCCAGGGGCCCATGCCGGGCGAGCTGCCGGCGCTGCAGGTGCCCGAAGAGCTGGACCCCCATCACGGCAAGCCGCCCGCTGAGACTGCCGAGGCTGAATGATGAACAACGCTTCCAACGCCGCCATGCTGCGCCCGCTGCAGGACCTGCTGGAGGGCATCCCGGTGAAGATGCTGGCCGCGCCACTGCTGGTGGTGATGATCCTGACCATGATGGTGCTGCCGCTGCCGCCCTTCATGCTGGACCTGCTGTTCACCTTCAACATCGCCTGCGCGCTGATGGTGATGATGGTGTCGGCCTACATGGTGCGCCCGCTGGACTTCGCCGCCTTCCCCACGGTGCTGCTGCTCACCACGATGCTGCGCCTGTCGTTGAACGTGGCCTCGACCCGTGTGGTGTTGCTCGAAGGGCACACCGGCACCGGGGCCGCCGGCCAGGTGATCGAAAGCTTCGGCCATTTCCTCATCGGCGGGAACTTCGCCGTGGGCCTGATCGTCTTCGTCATCCTGGTGGTGATCAACTTCGTGGTGGTCACCAAGGGCGCCGAGCGCATTGCCGAGGTGGGTGCGCGCTTCACCCTGGACGCCATGCCGGGCAAGCAGATGGCCATCGACGCCGACCTGAATGCCGGCCTGATCGACGAGAAGGAGGCCAAGCGCCGCCGCGCCGAGGTGGGCGAGGAAGCCGAGTTCTTCGGCTCCATGGACGGTGCCTCCAAGTTCGTGCGCGGCGATGCCGTGGCCGGCATCCTGATCCTCATCATCAACATCGTCGGTGGCCTCATCATCGGCATGGCCCAGCATGGCCTGGGCGCGGGCGAGGCTGCGAACTCCTACATCCTGCTGGCCGTGGGCGACGCGCTGGTGGCCCAGATTCCGGCCCTGCTGATCTCCATCGCTGCCGCCATGGTCGTGTCGCGCGTGGGCAAGGAACAGGACGTCGGCACGCAGATCACCGGTCAGGTGCTCAATTCGCCCAAGGCCCTGGGCATCACGGCCGCCGTGATCGGCACCATGGGGGTGATCCCTGGCATGCCGCATGTGGTCTTTCTGGGCATTGCCAGTGGCCTGGGCTATGCGGCCTACCGGGTGCATCAGCGCCAGGAGCGCGCCAAGCTGCAGGCCCAGCACACACCGGCGGCGGCCCAGCAGGCCAGCCCGAACGCCGAAGCCACCTGGGACGATCTGCAGCCCGTGGACATCCTGGGCCTGGAAGTGGGCTACCGCCTGATCCAGCTCGTGGACAAGGATCGCCAGGGCGACCTGCTGGCACGCATCAAGGGTGTGCGCCGCAAGTTCGCACAGGACGTGGGCTTCCTGCCGCCTTCGGTGCACATCCGCGACAACCTCGAGCTCAAGCCCAGCGTCTACCGGATCACGCTGCGCGGAGCCGTGGTGGGTGAGGGCGAGTGCTTCCCCGGCATGTTCCTGGCCATCAACCCCGGGCACGCGAGCACGCCGCTGATCGGCGCCACCACCACCGACCCTGCCTTCGGCCTGCCGTCGGTGTGGATCGACGAGGCCCAGCGCGAAAGCGCCCAAATGGCCGGGTATACGGTGGTTGATTCCTCGACCGTCGTGGCCACCCATCTTTCACACTTGATGCAAGTCCACGCTGCCAAGCTGCTCGGACGCACGGAAGTGCAGCAGCTGGTGGATCACGTGACGAAGTTGGCACCCAAGCTCATCGAGGACGTGGTACCTAAGGTGGTTGGGATTCCCACATTGCAGAAAGTGCTACAGATGCTGCTGGAAGAGTCGGTGCACATCCGCGACATGCGCACCATCGTCGAGACCCTGGCCGAACACGCCGCCACCATCACCGACCCTGGTGAACTGGCCCGCCGCATCCGTGTCAGCCTGGCTCCGGCCATCGTCCAGCAGATCTACGGCCCGGTGAAGGAGCTCGACGTGATCGCCATCGAACCCGACCTCGAGCGCCTCGTCACGCAGGCCCTCACGTCGCCTCACGGTGCCACGCTCGATCCCGGTGTGGCCGACCACCTGACCCAGTCGGCCGCGCGCGCCAGCAAGAAGCAGGAAGACCTGGGTGTGCCGGCCTGCCTGCTGGTGCCTGACGCCATCCGCCCGACCATGGCCCGGCTGCTCAAGCGCGCCGCGCCTCGCCTGGCCGTGCTGGGCCACAGCGAGATTCCTGACACCCACACCATCCGCATCGGCTCCGTGATTGGAGGCACCGCATGAACGTCAAACGCTTTGTCGCGAAAACTTCGCGAGACGCCCTGGTGCAGGTGCGCCAGGCCTTCGGCGAAGACGCCGTGATCCTGTCCACCCGTCCTTGCAAGGAAGGCGTGGAGGTGCTGGCGATGGCCCCTGAGAGCGTGGCCGCGCTGGAGACCTTCAACGAGCCCGCACTGCGTGCGGCATCGCGCAAGGCGGAGCCCGCGGCATCGAGGCCCCAAGCCACCCCACAGCCGGCCTCCCAGGCGGCAGGCCAGGCCGTCGCCAAGGACGTGGAGCAGCTGGCGATGAGCACGCTGTCCTTCCAGGACTATGTGCGCGAACGCATGCTCAAGCGCCGCCAGGCGGCCCTGCAGCAGCAGGCCCAGACGGCCGCAACGGCCACACACCCGACGACGCTGGCGGCGGCCAGTCCCGCCCCGGTGGCCAAGGCGCCTGCCAGCCTGCCGCTGGAACAGCGCCTTGCCGAGCGTGCGGCCCAGCGCAAGGCCGAGCGCCTGGCCCAGGAGGCGATGGTCCAACCGCAGTCCCCGTCCGTGCGCACCCCGGCGCCTGTGGCCCCGGCCCAGGCCGTGCCTGCGTTGGCCGACGATGCCGCCTGGACCGCACCGGCACCCGCAGCGGCCCCTGCAGCCGAAGGCCGCGCCATGATCGCCGAACTCCGCGAAATGAAGGGCCTGATCGAAGAACGCTTCGGCGCACTGGCCTTCATGGAAAAGATGCAGCGCAACCCGGCCCAGGCCCAGCTCACGCAAAAGCTGCTCGACTGCGGCTTCTCGCCGGCCCTGATCCGCAAGCTGGCTGCTCACACCCCGAACGACGGCGGTGACCTCAATGCCTGGGTGTCCGGCGTGCTGGAGCGCAACCTCCTCACGGGCGAGGACGGACCGGCGCTCGAAGACGAAGGCGGCGTGTACGCACTGGTGGGCTCCACCGGCGTGGGCAAGACGACCACCACCGCCAAGCTCGCGGCGGCCTTTGCCGCCAAGTACGGCGCATCGAATCTCGGCCTGGTCACGCTGGACGCCTACCGCGTAGGCGCTCATGAACAGCTGCGCGCCTACGGTCGCATCATCGGCGTGGCGGTGCACACGGCTCACGACCGGGCCGCACTGGAGGACCTGCTGGAGCTGCTCGCGTCCAAGAAGATGGTGCTGATCGACACCGCCGGCATCGCGCAGCGCGACAGCCGAACCCAGGAGCTGCTGGAGATGGTGAGCCACCGCAGCATCCAGCGTCTGCTGGTGGTGAATGCCGCGGCCCAGGGTGAGACGATCGAAGATGTGCTCATCGGCTACCGAGCCAACCAGTGCAAGGGTGTGTTGCTGTCGAAGATTGACGAGGCCGTGAAGCTGGGCCCTGCCCTGGATGCCGTCATCCGGCACAAACTGCCCGTGCTCGGTGTGGCCAATGGCCAGCGTGTGCCGGAGGATTGGCACCGCATGTCGGCCCAGGCCCTGGTGCACCGTGCCCTGCGGGGGGGTGGCAGCGCTGCCTACCGGCTCGACCGCGACGACGTGAACCTGGTCTTCACCGCACCGCCTGCAGCTCGCGGTGGCCAGGCGGGGGCTGCGCATGTCTGAACGCGCCTTCGATCAGGCGCACGGCCTGCGCCGTCTGTTCGCCCACCACACCGTGCATCTGCTGCCGGTGGCGGCCAACCCCTATGCCCCGGGCGCGCACATGCTGCTCGAAGGCCTGTGCCAGGGCTTTGCCGCCCAGGATCTGCATACCCTGGTGGTGGATGCTGCGCCCAGCCCCTACACCACCGGCGTGGACGTGGCCGAGGCCATTGCGCGCGATCTCGACCTCGGCCAGTGGATCGACGAGCTCGATGCCCATACCTCGGTGCTGGCTGCCAGCCCGACGCTGGCCTGGTTCGGCGAGGAGCCCGGCTCGGCAGACCTGCTGTTCGAGACCTTGCGCGAAGCGGCCCCCAGCGCCGATGTCATCGCCTTCCATGCGGATGCGGCCATCCTGAGCGGCCTCTTTGCCAACCGCCGTGTGCGCCCGCTGGTGCTTACCAGCGACGATCCGGCCAGTCTGACCGAAGCCTATGCGGCCATCAAGATCCTGCTGCAGTACGCCGGCATCGGCGAGCACGCAGTGGTGATGGATCTGGCGGCCCCCACGCTGGGCGTACCGATGGCAGCCACCCGATTGGCTCGCTGTGTCGGTGATTTCCTGGGCGGCACCGTCCATCTCGCCGCGCTGACCAGCACGGCCGTGCAGTCCGAGGCCGACCTGGCGCAGGCCCTGCACCTGCTGTCCACCACCTTGCTGCATCACGCCTTGCCCTTCTCGGTGCAGGGCAGCGAAGGCGACGACTGGTCCGGCCCCGCGCTGCGGGCCCAGGCCAGCGCCGCCCATCACGCGTTCAACTGAATCCGGAGCGCCCTCTCATGTACACCGCCAAAGGCCGTCTCGACAACAACGCGATGCTGCAGCAGTACAGCCCCCTGGTGCGCCGCCTGGCCCACCAGATGATTGCCAAGCTGCCGGCGAACGTGGAGATCGACGACCTGATCCAGGTCGGCATGATCGGCCTGAATGACGCGCTCAGCCGCTTCGACACGGGCCAGGGCGTGCAGTTCGAGACCTTTGCCACCCAGCGTATCCGCGGCGCGATGCTCGACGAGCTGCGCGGAGCCGACTGGATGAGCCGCGGCAACCGCAAGCAGCAGCGCTCCATCGAGGCGGCCGTCCACAAGCTGGAGCAGCGGCTGGGCCGCGCACCGCTGGAAAGCGAGATCGCCAAGGAGATGGGCATCAGCCTGTCCGAGTACCAGGAGTTGCTCGGCAAGGTGCGTGGCACCCAGCTCGTGTACCTCGAGGACATGAGCGGCGACGACGGCGACCAGGACTACCTGGACCGTCACGTGGCCGACAAGGAAGCCGATCCGCTGAGCCAGCTGAATGACCACCGCCTGCGCGAGGCGCTGGTGGGGGCCATCAAGACCCTGCCGGAGCGGGAGCAGTACGTGATGAGCATGTACTACGAGCAGGACATGAACCTGAAAGAAATCGCCGCCGTGCTGGGCGTGACCGAATCGCGGGTGTGCCAGCTGCACAGCCAGTCGATCGCACGCCTGCGCGTGAAGCTGCGCGAGTGGTAGGACTCCCAATACAGCACCCTAGATCGAGGAGACCCGACATGCTGTCTTTGTTCCGTGGTCGAGAGGGCCAGCACCTGGTCCAGGACGCATCCGCCTCAACCCCTGCGTCGGGCATGGATGCCAAAACATTGATCCAATCTCTGCAGAAGGAGACCTCCGGCCTGGGCCGCGAGGCTGCCGAGGTGCGCGGGGTACTGGATGACAGCATCAAGGGGGCCGAGCGACAGCAGCAGGCGGTGGCCACCTTGGCCGAGCACCTGCGCGCCATCGTGAAGGCCCAGGACGGCATCAGCGAGGTCACCGGGCAGAGCCTGCAATCGGTGGCCAAGGCGCGTGGGGCGGTCGAGGACGTGGGTCGCGAGGTGGCAGGTGTCGTCGACACCCTGCGCGAAGTGGCCGAGGCTGCTCAGCAGATCACGCAGATTGCCATGCAGACCCGTCTGGTGGCCTTCAACGCTTCGGTCGAGGCCAAGCGTGCCGGCGAAGCCGGCCGTGGCTTCGGCGTGGTCGCTGATGCGGTGAAGGACCTGGCCGCCAAGGTGGAGGCCTCGTCCAAGCAGATCATGGGCACCGTGGGCACGCTGGACTCGCGCATCGGCACGCTGGCGCGAGAGATCCGCAGCGATGGTGCCGACGGTCGGCAGGGCGCCTTCCATGTGGCCCTGGCCGAAGTGGAAGGCGGCGTGGGCCGCATTGCCCAGGCCGCGGCCCACAGCCGCCAGCTCAGCCAGAGCATGAACGAAGAGATGGTGCTCATCGAGCGCGAGACCCGCGGCGCGGCGCAGGCCCTGCAGCAGGCGATGGCACGCAGCGAGTCCTTCCTGAAGGTGAGTGAACACCTGATGGAGCTCACCGCCGCCAGCGGCATCGAGACCGAAGACACCCCCTACATCCAGGCGGCCCAGCAAGCGGCCGCGCAGATCAGCAAGCTGCTGGAAGACGCCGTTCGCACGGGCTCGATCAGCGCCGCCGATCTGTTCGATGAGCACTACCGCCCGATCGCTGGCACCAACCCGCCGCAGGTGGAGACCCGGTTCGTGGGCCTGGCCGATCGGCTGTTCCCGCAGGTGCAGGAAAAGCTGCTCGATCTCTCACCCAAGGTCGTCTATTGCATCGCGGTGGACCGCAATGGCTATGTGCCCACCCACAACCGCAAGTACTGCCAGCCCCAACGCCCCGGCGACGTGGTGTGGAACACGGCGAACAGCCGCTATCGCCGCGTCTTCAACGACCGCACCGGCCTGGCGAGCGCCCGCAACCGCCGACCCTTCCTGCTGCAGACCTATCGCCGCGACATGGGTGGTGGGCGCTTCGTGCTGATGAAGGAAGTCTCTGCGCCCATCCAGGTGGAAGGGCGGCATTGGGGGGGGCTGAGGTTGGCCTACCAGTTCTGAGCTTTGTCAAAAGGGCGCCGATGGCGCCCTTTTCCGTGATGCATTGCGCAGTCTGCGCCGATGCATCCCCCTCATGTATGCGGTGAGGTGGGACGAAGCGTTAAATACAATTGGATACACACTCAAGAAAATCTCCCTTGACGGAGTCGTTGGAGTTGATCTTTGTTCACTGAGTTGCTCGCCGCTTCGGCCGACGAGACCCGCCGCCTGCACGTGGCCGTGCTGCGGGGGCCTCGTGCATCCGACCTGTCGGCCCGTGGCGCCGCCTATGAATCGTGGGAGGCCTTCACGGCTGAGGGGGCGGAGGCGCTGGCCTTCTACCTCACCGGCTGGGATGAGGCTGGACGGCGCGCCCTGGTGGAGCAGATCCGCCGATCGGCGTGGTGGGACCGCCCCGTGTGGTCGGAGGAGGCGGGAGCGTCTGCCTCCTGGATCGACGGCGAAGGCCGTGTGGAACAGGCACGCCAGGCCGGCGAACGCGCCCTGGCCGTGCGCCGCACCCTGGCGCTCGACCCTGCCGGCCTGCATTTTGATGAACGGGTGCTCTACTTCCTGGCGCAGCGCGATGGGGCCGAACTGGCGCCGGTGTGCGACCGGCACAGCCTGGCGCTGTACCGACACCCGGTGATCGAGCTGCTCGCGCGCGAAGGCGAAGATGCCGGCGCCGGCGTCGTGGCCCTGATCCGGCGCGGGCTGCTCGAGCCTTCCCGGCTCATCGACCGAACCCGCCACTGCCGGGGTTGTGGCAGCGCCCATCTGCACTATCTCGACGTCTGCCCGCACTGCAGCAGCATCGAGATCCACAAGTCGCTGTCGCTGCACTGCTTCACCTGCGGGCATGTGGCGCCCGAGGCCGACTTCCGCGGCGACACCGGCCTGAGTTGCCCCAAGTGCGCGGCGCGCCTGCGCCACATCGGCGTGGACTACGATCGCCCGCTCACTCAGCTCGCCTGTGCGAGCTGCCACCATGTGTTTGTCGAGTCGTCCGTGGTGGTGCGCTGCCTCGATTGCGCGACCACCGCCGAGCCCAGCGACCTGGACGTGCGCGAAGTGAGCGCGCTGCGGCTGAGCGCCCATGGCCGTGCGGCGCTGCGCGCCGGCCAGGTGAAGGAGTCGATGGCCGCGCTGGACAGCGCCAACTATGTGGGGCCGACCCAGTTCCGTCAGCTCGTGGATTGGGCGCTGGCTGCGCAATCGCGCCATGCCGAGATGCGCTTCGGGCTGATGATGGTGGAGTTCCTCAACTCGGCCGAGTTCGTCGAGCGCCACGGTGCGGCCCGGGCCTACCTGATGCTCGACGAGTTCGCGCGCCGCCTGCACGAACTGCTGCGCACCTCGGACGTGAGCACGCGCACGGCCGAGGAGCGTTTGTGGCTGTTCCTGCCCTTTTCGCACGCGCCGGGTCTGGCGGCGCGGGTGGAGGCCCTGCTGGCACAGCAGGCCGGCTCCGATGCTGAGGGAGCCCTGCGCGCGCGCATCACTTGCCTGGCCGCCCCAGAGGACGTGCGCCCCGGCGATGATTGCGAACGCCTGATGCAGCGTCTGGCGGAAGCCTGAGCATGTGGGACCAGGCCGTCCATGCCTTCGGTACGCTCATCCTGTCCACCAGCGAACAGGGCTGGCTGGAGATCGCCCTCAAGTTCTTTCCTTTCGTCCTGCTGCTGGAGCTGCCGCTGTACCTGCTGGTGACGGCCGGCATCGTGCGCTTCGGCCTGCGCGAGCACCGGCCCGACCGCCAGCGTGAGCGCTATCCGCGTGTGTCCTGCCTCATCACCTGCTATTCGGAAGGCGAGGATGTGCGCAAGACCATCCACAGCCTGGCGCAGCAGGACTACCCTGGTCACATCGAGATCATCGCGATGATCGACGGTGCCGTGCAGAACCGCGCCACCCTGGAGGCCGCACGGCGTGCGCAAGACCTCGTCGAAGGCGTGCCGAGGCGGCGGCTCATCGTGCTGCCCAAGTGGCAGCGTGGCGGGCGGGTGTCGGCGCTCAATGCCGGCCTGCAGATGGCCACGGGCGAGGTGGTCATGGCGCTGGACGGAGACACCTCCTTCGACAATGACATGGTGCGTCATGCCACCCGGCACTTCGATGACCCGCGTGTGGTGGGCGTGGCTGGCTGCCTGCGCGTGCGCAATGCGAAGAGTTCGCTCGTGGCACGGCTGCAGGCCCTGGAGTACATGCTGTCCATCGGCGCTGGCAAGACGGGCTTGTCGGAGTTCAACCTCGTCAACAACATCTCCGGTGCCTTCGGGGTGTTCCGCACCGCCTTCATCCGCAACCTGGGCGGCTGGGACGCCGGCACGGCCGAAGACCTGGACATGACGCTGCGCATCAAGCAGTACTTCGGCCGCCACCCGGGCCTGCGCATCGTCTTCGACCCCCACGCCGTGGGCCACACCGACGCACCGCACACCTGGGTGGGCTTCTTCCGCCAGCGCCTGCGCTGGGACGGCGATCTCTTCTACCTCTACGTGCGCAAGTTCGGTCGCAACCTGCGTCCGCGGCTGCTGGGCTGGCCCAACTTCCTCTTTGTCGCGTTCAACGGCCTGTTCCTGCAGGTGGTCATGCCCTTCATGATCGTCGCCTACACCGGCCTGCTGTTCTGGACGCTGCCGGCGGGCGCCGTGCTGGGTATCCTCGGCTTCGTGTACATGGTGTACCTTGCCGCGCTCCTGCTGTTCTTCCTGCTTTACGTGGTGGTGGTGTCCGAACGGCCTCAAGAAGACCTGGGATACCTGGGGCTGGTGTGCCTCTTCCCCTTGTTCGCCTTCGTCAACCGCGTGCATTGCTCGCTGTCCACCTTGCAGGAAGTCTTCCTGAAGGCCCACCTCGATTCCTCGATGGCGCCCTGGTGGGTGCTGCGCAAGACCAAGTTCTGACCATGCACGGGATGCGCTTCTTCATCGCCGCATTGCTGGGCGCTTGGAGCTTGGCCATGGCGGCCGGGCCGCCGCCGCTGGCCGAGCTCGAGGTGGCCGCTGTCGAGCAGGCGCTTGCCATTCGCCTGAGCGAGGCTGAGTTGGCGGGTCGACGCCAGGGCCTTCAGGCCGCGCAGGCCCAGGATGGACCCCGTCTGCAGGCTGGCGCCGGGGTGGCGCGAGTGCGCGAACCCCTCACCGACACGGCCGTGCGCCGCTATGAGCGCAGCCAGGCCCAGGTGGGCCTGCGCTGGCCTTTGCTCGGCAGCCGCGAGGCCGCCGAACGGGTGGTTGACGAGGCCGATGTGGCGCTGGCCCTGGCGCAGCTGCAGGCCGATGAAGCCCAGGCCCTGGTGCGCCTTCAGGTGCGGCGCAGCTACCTGGAACTGGTGGCGGCCCGCCAGCGGGCTGCGGTTGCCCAGGCCTGGCTGCAGGCCCAGCCGGCGGTGGCGCAGGCCCTGGCCCGGCGCGAAGCGACCGGCCTGCTGCTGGGCGCCGATCGCCTGGCCTACCAGACCCAAGCCGACACGGTCGAGCGCGACCTGGCCCGCCAGGACGTCATCGCGCGGGCGGCCCTGCGCGAACTGCAGGCCTGGGCCGGATCGTCGGCCCAGGCCCTGGGTGACCCGGCCCAGGTGCTGGCCTGGCCTCAATGGCCGGTGGCCTGCCGCAACCGTGACGCCTTGCTGGCCGCGAGCGAGGCCCAGCCTGCGCTGGCGCGGGCCCGCGTGGAGGGCGACGCGGCTCGCCGCGCCGCGCAGCGGGGGCGGCTCAACGGGGTGGATGCCGGGCTCACGCTGTCGCAGAGCCTGAGCCGCGATGTGGGCGGCAGCGGCGGGTACAGCACCTTCGTGGGGGTCGATGTGAGCCTGCCCCTGCAATGGCGACGCTGGAACGACGCACGTCGCGCCCAGGCGCTGCGTGAGGCCGAGCAGACCGAGGCGCGCCTGGCGCTGCGGCGCCAGGAACAGACGCTGGCGCTCGACCGCGCCCTTGATGAACTGGCCTTGCGTGAGCATGAGGTGCAGATCTATGCTCGCCGTGAGGCGGCAGCTCTGGAGGCCTGGCGGATCGCGCGGCTGCGCACCCAGGCGCTGGAAGGTGATGGCTACGAGCGTGCGGTGCAGGCACGCTATGTGCTGTACCAGGCCGTGATCGAGCAATTGGACGCCCGCGCCCGCGCGCACCGTGCCGAGATCGAACTGCTGGCCTGGGATCCGGCCTGCGCTGGGGTGCACGCTGCCGAGCCGGCGCCGTCCCCGGAGGTGCTGGCTGCCCTGTCGCTTGTACCGATCGCGCCCGCCCTCCAGGCTGCGGCGGGCCCCATGGGCTGGTATGTGTGGGACGGCGAAGCCTTGCTGGCGCAACCCGAGCGCCTGGAGCGGTTGCCTGCCGCCACCGGCCGTTTGCTGTTGTCCTGGCGGGCTGCCACCCTGGAGCGAGCGGCCCGGGAGCCGGCGCGACAGGCGGCACTGCGCGCGCTGATCGACGGGATCCGTCGGCGCGGCTGGCAGGTCGAGTGGCTGCTCGGCGAGCCCACCTGGGTGCGTCCCGAGCGCCGCGCCGATCTGGTGGAGCTCGTGCGCCGCTTCAGCCACTGGCCCTTCGATGCGCTGCACCTGGACCTCGAACGCAGCCAGTTGGCCGAAGGGGATCAGGTGCAATGGGATGGCTGGGTCATCGATACCCTTCAGGCGGTTCGGTCGGTGTCGCCGTGGCCGATCCACCTCACCACCCACTATCGAGAACTCACCGAGGCCGGGCTGGGCGTGCGGCTGCGCGATGCGGGCGTGAGCGAGTTCACTGCGATGGTCTATGTCACACGCAGCGAACGAGCGCTGCAGCTTGCTCGGCAGACGCTGCAGGCCGCTCCCGAGGGGCTGCAGGTGTCGCTGGCCTGGAGCATGGAGCCCGTACTCGATGCCCAGCACAGCCACTTTCGCCGCGGCCGTTCCGCTGCGCTGGATCGCTGGCAGACCTGGCACGAGGCCCTGGCGAAACACCCGCGCTACGCGGGTTGGGTCGTGCAATCCCTGGAACACTTCTTCGACGCCGCCCCATGAAGATCCGCTTCGACGCCCCGCCCGGCGCAGGCCAGGACCCCACTGGCGTGGCCGTTCGCTACGCCGCGGCCAAGCGCCAGGTGCCCCGCTGGCGCTGGTACCTGCTGCTGGCGCTCGTGCTGGCTCCGCCAGCCTACCTGGCGCTGCGCTTCCTGATGGGCCTGCTGTGGGCCCAGGTGCCTGCGTCGGTCGTCCTCGACCAGAGCGTGGTGCGCGTGCCCGCATCGGGTGTGGTGGCACGGCTGGTCCGGGTCGGCGATGTTGTGCCCGCGGGCGCAGCGGTCTTGCAGATGCGGGCAGTGGCGCCGCCGCCCGCAGCATCTGCGCGTCCGGCCCAGCCGGCCGCTCAGGCCTCGGCTCCGGCGCGCGAACGCATGCTGCGCGAGGCGGTGGCCCTGGCCGCCCAGCAGGTGGCGCTGCGCCGCGATCGCCTGGCGCGCCTGGAGGCCCTGGCGGCCCAGGCGGCAGCCACCCGGCCGGAGGTGGAGGCTGCGCGGGCGCAGTGGCTGCAGGCCCAGGCGGAACTCAACCGGGCCCAGGGTGAGTTGAACGAGCACCGGGCCGCGCGTTCGTCGCGGCCCCTGCCGGTGGCACCCGAGGTGGCCGACCTCCCGGCCGCACCGGCGGTGCACGCACCGTTCGAGGCCCGTGTGGCCCAGGTGTACCTTCACGCTGGCGAATGGCAGCCCGCCGGAACGGAGGCCTTGCTGCTGCAATCGACGGCGCCGGCGCTGGTCCAGGCCTATGTCGATCCCTCGCGCGCGCAACGGGTGCAGCCGGGCCGCCGCGCGACGCTGCGCTTCGCCGATGGCCATCGTGTGCCGGCCGAAGTGGTCGAGATCATTTCCCATGTCGAGAGGCTGCCGGCCGAGCGTGTCTCGCCCCTGTCTCCGCGCACGCCTTCGCTGCTGGTCAAGCTGCGTCCGCTGGAGCCCTTGCCCGAACGCCTTCGCATCCACGCCCTGCCGCTGGATGTGAGGTTCGACGGTCTCTGGTGACTTTTTCACGCACCGGCCCCCAGAGCGAGGGGATGTCACCGAACCGTCACTGACCGATCATGCCGGGCCTGGGAGGGATGTGCGTCCTCCCGCGGACTTTTCATGCCATCCTCTCTCAAAGACGTGTCCTTGGCCCTGGATCGCACACCCTTCCATGCCCCGGCGTCCGCGTCGCGTCTGGGGGAGCTGGTGTGGCAGCGCGCCCTCGAGCAGCCACAGGCCTTGGCCTACGCGTGGCTGGACGAAACCGGTGCGATTGCGCGGTCGTGGACCTACGCCGGCTTGCTGGAGAGCATCACCCCGCTCGTGGCCGCCCTGCAATCGCTGGCGGCGCCAGGCGAGCGCGTGGTTCTCGCCTTCGAAGGGGGCCCTGACAGCGTCGAATGTTTCTGGGCCAGCCTCGTGGCCGGTCTGGTCCCGGTGCCCGCGCCTGCGCCAGAGCGCCGGCTGGGGGCGCGCGGCTGGGAGCGCCTGCAGGCCATCGCCCAGGACGCGCAGGCGGTCTTGGGCGTCTTTCCGCAGGGCGAGGGCGATGCCTTGCCTGCGCCAGCGTCTGCCCGATGGATTTCGTCCACCGCATTGCGCGCCCTGGCACAAAGCGCGAGCCGCCTCGAGACGGTGCCCTTGCAGGCCGAACCCCAGGCCCCGGCCTACCTCCAGTACACGTCGGGCTCCACCACTGCACCCCGCGGCGTCGTGCTGACTCACCTCCAGGTGCTGGCCCATTCGCGGGCGCTGGGCGCACGCCTGGCCCAGAGGATGTCCGAGGTGCGCATCCTGAGCTGGTTGCCCTGGTTTCACGACTATGGCCTGGTGCAGGGATTGATCCAGCCGCTCTACATGGGCGTGCCGGGCTTCCTGATGCCCCGTTCGGCCTTCCTGCGCCGTCCGCTTCGCTGGCTCGAGGCGCTGGCGCAATACCGCATCACCGTCAGTGGCGCTCCCGACTTCGCCTACGCAGCCTGCGCTGCCGAGCGCCTGCGCCGTCCGCAGTGGCGTGCCGACTTGACGCCATGGCAGCTGGCCGTGTGCGGCGCCGAGCCCGTGAGGGCGCGCACGATGGGCGACTTCAATGCGGCCTTCGCAGACTGCGGTTTCGATCCTGCGGCCTGGGCACCTGCCTACGGATTGGCAGAGGCCGTGCTCACGGTGAGCTTGCCGCCCCGCCGTGGCGCGCCCCGCCTCGAGACCGTGTCGAGGTCGGCCCTGGAGCAGGGGTGGGTGCGCAAGCCGGGGGTGGGTTCCCTGGATGTCCAGGCCCTGGTGTCCTGTGGCTCGCCGATCGACTCCGTGCAGTTGCGCGTGGTCGATCCGCACAGCGGTTCGCCGCTCCCGGAAGGACAGATTGGAGAACTCTGGCTGCAAGGCCCCAGTGTTGCCCGCAGCTACTGGGGGCAGCCGCAGGGCAGTTCTCACACCTTCGGTGCCCGTTTGCAGGCCGCCGATCCTTCGGACGAAGGATGGCTGCGCACAGGCGATCTCGGGGTGGTGGTCGATCGCGAGGTCTTCATCACCGGCCGGCTCAAGGACCTCATCATCGTCGGGGGCCGCAACCTCCACCCCCCGGATCTCGAGGCGCGGGCTGCAACGGCCCACGTCGCGGTGCGCGCGCACGGCGTATTCGCGATTGGCGTTGACGATGGACGGGGGCGCGAGGCCGTCGTGCTGCTGGCTGAATGCCGCGGCCAGCCCGATGATGCCCTTGCCGGCGAAGTCAGCGAAGCCTTGCGTGCGGCGGTGGCCTCCGAGTTCGAGGTCGATGTGGCCGACGTGGTGCTCCTGCGCTCCGGCAGCCTGCCGCGCACGTCCAGTGGCAAGCCCCAGCGAGCTCTGGCTCGCCAACGGTATCTGGAGGACCGCTGGACCCCGCTGGCCTGGGGATGCAAGGCTCCCCGCGCGGTGGGCGGCGACGTCGTGGTGCCCCAGGCCCTGCGTGACGCCTGGGAGGCGGTGTTGGGTCCGGGCACGGCCGACGACCTTCAGGCCAGCTTCTTTGCGCTCGGCGGGGACTCGCTGCGCGCCACGCAACTGGTGTCCCGCCTGCGCGCTCAGGTCGGGGTCGAGCTGCCGCTGCGCACCGTCTTCGAGACGCCCTCGCTTGCAGGGCTGGCGCGCCAATGCGCCGCCGCCGGCGTGCAGCTCGCGCCGCCGGCCCGTGCACCGGGGCACGCGCCGACATTGCCGGTGATGTCGTATGCACAGGAGCGCATGTGGTTCATGCAGCAGCTGGCACCGCAGAGCACGGCCTACCACATGCCGTTGGCGATCCGCCTGACCGGACCTCTGGACTGCCGCGCCCTGGAGGCGGCCCTTGCCGACATCGTCGCGCGGCACGACATCCTGCGCACGGTCTTCGTACAGGACCACGGCACCGTCACGCCGCGTGTGAAGGATGCCTTGCCCATGCCGGTGCAACGCGTGGATCCGCCCCACATGACGACTTCGACCGAGGATCCCTGGGTCCGGGCTGAACTGGCACGCCTCACGAGCCAGCCCTTCGACCTGGCGCGCGGCCCGCTCATGCGCGTGCACCTGTTGCCGCTGGGCCCCCAGGACGCCGTACTGCTGATCGTCCAGCACCACCTGATCGGAGACCAGTGGTCCTTCGCCGTGCTGGCGCGCGAGCTGAGCGAGGCCTACGGCCGCCATCTGAGAGGCGACACAGCACCGTTGGCGAGTGCGGGCGCACAGTACGCCGACTTCGCTGCCTGGCACCGGCGCTGGTACGCGGGCGAACGGCACGATGAAGAGCTTGCCTACTGGCGCGAACAACTGGCCGGCCTCGAGCCGGCCGAACTGCCTGCCGACCGACCCCGTCCCGCCCGTCAGGGCTTCCGCGGCGCGCAGCATCGGGCCAGGCTCGCCCCTCGCCTGGTCGATGATCTGAGGGCCCTGGGCGCCAGACATCGGGCCAGCCTTTCGATGGTGCTGATGGCCGCATTCCAGCTCCTGCTCCACCGGCACACCGCACATCGCGACATTGCCTTGGGCGTGCCCATTGCCAATCGGCACCATCTGGCCACCGAAGGTCTGCTGGGTACCTTCGTCAATACGCTTGTCCTGCGCTCGCAGATCGATCCCAGGCTGCCCTTCACCGAGTGGCTGGCCCAGGTGCGCCAGACGGCGCTGGACGCCTACGCGCACCAGGACATGCCCTTCGAGCTGCTCGTGCGCGAGCTGGGGCTGCCACGCGACAGCAGTCGCTCGCCGTTGTTCCAGGTGCTCTTCAACGTCGTGAACGTGCCGCTGGGCACGCTGGGGTTCGATGCCCTGCGGTGGGCACGGGTGGAGTTCGACCGGCAGGCCACCCAGTTCGACCTGACCGTCACCGTGGATCCCGAACTCGATCGCTCGATCGTTTTCGAGTATGCCGTGGACCTGTTCGAGCCTGCGCGCATCGAACGGCTCCTCGATCACTACCTGCGACTGCTCGAGGCAGCGGTATCCTCGCCCGAGGCGCCGCTGTCGGCGCTGCCGATGATGCCGGCCGGTGAATGGAGCCGCCTTCGCGAATGGTCGTCGGGGCCGCGAGGCCGGCCGCCGGCCGACGACGTCTGGGGGCTGCTGGCACCGGCCTTCGGAGCCCACGCGCAGGCTACCGCGGTGGTCTGCGGGGACCGCTTGGTCAGCTACGGCGCGCTTGCGCAACGCAGCGAGGCCTTGGCCCGTGCGCTGTACCGGCGTGGCATCGGTCCGGGGCATCGGGTGGGTCTGTGCCTGCAGCGCAGCATCGACCTCGTTGCGGCCGTCCTGGGTGTGCTGCGCAGCGGGGCGGCCTACGTTCCGCTCGATCCAACCTATCCGGCCCAGCGTCTGATCGACATGGCCGGCGACGCTGCGCTGACCTTGCTGCTGGTCGATGACGAGGCTCCCGCCTGGGCGGCGAGCATGCCATGGACTGGACTGCAGACCCTGTGGTCGGAAGCTCCCGGGGCCCACGAAGAGGTGTCCCCGCAGGCCTTGCAGCCTGCCTATGTCATCTACACATCCGGCTCCACCGGGCGACCCAAGGGCGTGGTCGTGACCCACCGCGGGGTGGTCAACTTCCTGACCAGCATGCGCACGACCCCGGGACTCGACGCCACCGACCGCTGGCTCGCCGTCACGACCCTGAGCTTCGACATTGCGGTACTGGAGCTGCTCCTTCCGCTGAGCTGCGGCGCCTGCGTCGTGCTCGCCACCCGGGAGGAGGCGGCGAGCGGCGCTGCCCTGCGCCGGCTGATCGACTCGCATCGCATCACGGCCTTGCAGGCCACGCCGTCTCGCTGGCAACTGCTGATCGATGCCGGCTGGCCGGGCACGCCGGGCCTCAAGGCCCTGGTGGGAGGCGAGCCGCTGCCCCATGAACTGGCCGCTCAGTTGCTGCTGCGTACCGCCGCGGTCTGGAACATGTACGGCCCCACCGAAACCACGGTGTGGTCGACATGCGCTCGCCTGATGTCGGCGCGGCGGGAAGACATCGCCATCGGCCGCCCCATCCACAACACCGAGGTCTGGGTGCTGGACGACCAGGGACACCCCAGCCCGCTGGGCGTGGCAGGCGAGCTCTACATCGGCGGCGAGGGCGTGGCGCAGGGCTACTGGCAACGCCCGGAGCTCACGGCGGAGCGCTTCGTCGAATGCCAGATTCCAGCTGGCAACGTCCCCGTGCGCCTGTACCGCACCGGCGACCGCGTGCGATGGCGTGCCGACGGCCAGCTGGAGCACCTGGGGCGCCTGGACGACCAGATCAAGCTGCGTGGGCATCGCATCGAACCGTCCGAGATCGAAGACGTGCTGGCGGGACATGAACGCGTGATGCGGGCCGTGGTGATGCGACGCGAAGACCGGCCGGGTGACGCCAGGCTGGTGGCCTACATGCTCAGCGACGTGCCCGCCGCCGAACGAGACGATCTGCGCGATGCCTTGCGCGCGCGGCTGCGCGAGCGCCTTCCCGAGTACATGCAGCCCCAGCACCTGGTCTTCATCGACCACTTGCCGGTGCTGCCCAATGGCAAGCTCGACCGCCACAACCTGCCTGCGCCGTCCGAACCCTCGGCGGCAGACACCCCGGTGGCACCCCGCAACGCGGCCGAGCAGGCGCTGTGGACCTTGTGGGCCGAGGTGCTGGGGCATCGACACTTCGGGGTGCACGAAGATTTCTTCGATCTGGGCGGACACTCGTTGCTGGCGGCGCGCCTGGTCCATCGCATCTCGGCCGACCTGGGACTGCCATGCAGCCTCGCGCAACTGTTTGCGCACCCGACAGTGGCCTTGCTCAGCCAGGCGCTGGATACTCAACAGCGCCTCGAGGCCGCCAGCGTTGTCCCGCTGCAGCCACTGGGCCACGAAACGCCACTGTACTGCGTGTGCGGCGTGCACATCTACCAGCCCCTGGCCGACCGGCTGGCGCCGCATACGCCGGTCTACGGCCTGTTCGTGCCGGCTGAACTGGGCTTCCTCGATGCGCGCACCGACGAGCCGCACCAGGCCATCACCGTTGAGCAGATCGCGGCCGATTACGTGCGGGTCCTGCGTGACCACCGGCCCCACGGCCCCTATCGTCTGGCGGGCCTGTCCTTTGGTGGGCTGCTGGCCTACGAGATGGCCCAGCAACTGCGCCACCTGGGGGAAGAGGTCGAGTGCGTGATGATGTTCGACACGGGGCGACCGCAGCGTGCGTGGACCGCCCTTGGCCGTTGGCTGCGCTGGCAGGGGCAGCGGCTGCGCTCGGGCGGGCTGGAGGGCCTGCGCCACGCGCTCGCGCGTCGCCTGTCGCGGCTGGGCTCGCGGATGCTGCCCTCGCTGGGGCCGATGCATGACGCGCAAGCGGCTGCACAGGAAGACCTGGCCCGCCTGCGCGCGCGAGACCGTCTCTACCAGCGTGCCCGGCGCTTGTACCGCCCCCTCCCGCTCGAGGCCCGCGTGCTGCTGGTGCGTGCCAGCCAGACGCCCTCACCCGATGCCGATCTGGGCTGGCGAGATTGTGCCCCCCGCTTGAAGGCATGCGAGGTGCCGGGCGATCACCTGGGCATCCTGCAGTCGCCTGCGGTGGACCGGCTGGCCGAAGAGGTGCGGGGCATGCTGTACTCGCTCGGCCGTCTGCCGGGCCCATGAAAAAGCCCCGCGGTAGCGGGGCATTACAGCGCGCGAGCGGGCGGGCTGTTCAGGCGTGGATGGAACCTCGGCCAGGCCTGCCGGCGCTGGCATAGGCCGACGCGCCCGGTGCGCCGCGGTACACCACGTCGGGGCTGCGCGGCATCAGGACGTCCATGGCCCGGTCCAGCGCGGCGGTGGCGCGTGAAAGGCTTTCTCGCTGAGCCGCCACGGCGCCGGTGGCCTGCATCAGTCGCTGGCGCAATGCCGGGTTCACAGCCGCGCCACTGCGCGCAGCCAGGCTGAAGCGGTTGACCGCGTCCGTCAACGCACGGTGCAACTCTCCCGCGCAGCGCTCCATGGCTGACGCATCTCGCGCCATCAGGGCTTCGCCCAGGGCCAGCAACCGGGCCTCCACCGCGGCGACGGCCGGTTCAAGGTCGCGGGAATCGGAGTTCGGTGCAACCAGGGCAGGGGCGTGGGTGTGCATCGGTGGGCGAGGTCCGTGTCAGGTCGAAGGAAGTGCCGTCTCAGCGGCGGGTGAGCAGTTCCTGTGCGTTGGCGATGAGCTTGTCGGCAATCGCCTCGGCATTGGGCTTGAAGGTGCCGTTCGCGATGGCCTGACGGATCGCAGCCACCTTCTCGGCGTCGAATTCAGGCGTGCTGGCCATGAGGCCGGCAGCAGTGCTGGACAGCTTCACGGTGGCACTTTCGCTGGAGGTGGAAGCACCCGCCGTGGGAGAGCCCGCGGCGGCCGGGCGTGCCTCGGCCGCGGCCGGACGAGCCTGGCCTGCGGCAATGGCAGCGGTTTCTGGGGTGTGAACGATCTTCATGACCTGCTCCTGGACCGGGTCCGGTCCGACATGATCGTCTTATCGACCGCCGGATGGACAACTTGAGCCTGGATTCCGGGACTGTTACGTTCTTTCACAAATTCACCTCCAGCACACCATCGGCGCTGGCCACGCCGGTGACCACCCGGCCGTTCTCCACACGCACACGGGCCGTTCGTCCCGCGAGGCCGGGGGTCAGGGCCTGGCCCTGGCTGCTCACGGCAAAGCCCTGGCCGCGGGCGATGACACGCACGGTGTCGCCGCTGGCAAACCACTGTATCGGCCGCAGATGGCTTTCCCTCAAGGGCTGGTCGGCGTGGAGTGCGCGGGCCAGCACCCGGCCCGCGAGTTCGGCTGGGTCGGCGATCGCAGGCGAGCGCTCGGCGGCCAAGTCGGCCTCAATGACTCGAAGCTGGGCCGGCTGCAGTTCGGTGCCGGCCGGCAGCGGGGTGGTGGCCACGACGACAGGACCGAACACGCGCACCGTCACCGGCAGGAAGACATTCCAGCGCGTGGATCCCTCGACGCAGCGCACGCCCACCCGGGTGCGGCCCCAGGGCTGCATGCCTGGGGGCAGGTAGGGCTCCATGCGGGCGCAGGGCGCCAGACGCACGCGGCTGTCCAGCGCGCCCACCTCCACCTCGATGCGGGTGGGCCGGGGTGCGGGCTGGCCCGCGGCGGCTGACAGCTGCTGTTGATGCGCCTGCGCCATGGAACGCACATGGGCTTGCAGATCGAACTCGACCTCGGCGGCTGCCGCCCCCAGGCAGACACACGCAGCGCACGCAAGCAAACCCCGGGCGGCGTGCAGGCCGGGGATGCGGGACGATGGCAGGCGAGTGTGGGTCATGGGGTTGAGGTGTGATGGTCTGCACTGTAGGCCCGGTCTGCAACCCGAGGGGGAGGGAATTGGCCGCGTTTTGGGCCGCTATTCCCGCTAATGTTTGACCGGCCCCGGCAGAACAATGGCCTCCAACCTGCCGGCCCTGCATCCCCACCGGGTTGCCGAGCCGGACGCCGCGCCCCGCATGGGCGCACGGGAATGGCGCCATGTTCGACCGACTCACCCAATCGCTGAATTTCCAGTCCGAAGCCCTGGTGTTGCGGGCCGAGCGCCAGCGCGTGATCGCCAGCAACATCGCCAATGCCGACACCCCGGGCTACGTGGCGCGCGACATGGACTTCGCCGCCGCGCTCCGGCAGGCCACGGCCGGGCAGGGCGGTGCGGCCGGTGGGGCGTCTCCCCGCGTGGTGGCCACCACCCACGCAGGCCACATCGGGCCTGCTCCCGGAGCACGCGTGGCCAGCACGCTCAACTACGCACGCCCGGCCCAGACCAACCTGGACAGCAACACGGTGGACATGGACCGCGAGCGCGCGAACTTTGCCGACAACGCCGTGCGCTATGAGGCCACGCTGCGCTTCATCAACGGCAGCGTGCGCACCATGCTCACCGCCATCACCGGACAGTGAGGGAGAGCCCCATGTCGATGTTCAACATCTTCAACATCTCCGGCAGCGCCGTGAGTGCGCAGTCGCAGCGGCTGAACACCGTGGCCAGCAACCTGGCCAACGCCGATACCGTGGCCGGCCCCGACGGCCAGGCCTACAAGGCGCGCCAGGTGGTCTTCCAGACCGTGCTGATGGGAGCCCAGTCGGGCGATGCGTCGGCCGCCGGCGTGAAAGTGTCCCAGGTGGCCGAAGACCAGACCCCTGGGCGCCGGGTGCACGACCCGGCCCATCCTCAGGCCGATGCCGAAGGCTATGTCACCTACAGCAACGTCAACGCCGTGGAGGAGATGGTCAACATGATCTCGGCTTCACGCTCGTATCAGAACAACGTCGAGGTCATGAACACGGCCAAGAGCCTGTTGCTCAAGACCCTGCAGATGGGCCAGTGAAGACCGGTCAGCGAAGGCAAGACATGAACCTCACCAGTATCAACGGCTCGGGCAACGGCGCGGCCACCGGCATCTCCACGAGCAATGAAGTCGGCGCTCAGGACCGCTTCCTCAAGCTGCTCGTCGCTCAGATGCAGAACCAGGATCCTCTGAACCCGCTGGACAACGCGCAGGTGACCAGCCAGATGGCGCAGATCCAGACCGTGACAGGTATCGAGAAGCTCAACGGCAGCCTCGAAACCATGGCCTACTCCTTCAACCAGGCCCAGGCCTTGCAGGGTGCTGCACTCATCGGCCGCGACGTGTTGATTTCAGGCAACCACATGAACGTTGTGGAAGGGGAGGGCCGCGCGGCCTTCGAGCTCCACGGCGATGCCGACCTGGTCAATGTCGAGATCACGGATGCCTCGGGCCAGGTGATCGACCGTCTCAGCCTCGGGGCCATGGGCAAAGGACGGCACCACTTCTTCTGGGCTCCGGAGGGTGGCACCGACCTCTCGCAGGTGAAGTTCAAGGTCACGGCCTCTTCCGGCAAGAACGCCGTCACGGCCGACAGCTTCGCACGGGAGACCGTTGGGGCCGTGAGCACCACGGCCCGGGGCCTCGAACTCGATCTCTTCAGCGGCAAGACCGTGGCCTACAACAAGGTCGCCGCCGTCGTCTACCACTGAGGCACCGCCTCGACTCTACGCACAAGGACACCGCACCATGGGCTTCCAGCAAGGTCTTTCCGGTCTGAACGCATCCAGCAAGAACCTGGACGTCATCGGCAACAACGTCGCCAACGCGGGCACCTTCGGGGCCAAGTCCTCGCGGGCGGAGTTCGCCGACATGTATGCCGCGGCGATGAACGGTGCCGGGTCCACCAATATCGGGATCGGGGTCAACCTGGCAGCCGTTGCCCAGCAGTTCACGCAGGGCAACATCACCACCACCGAGAATCCGCTGGACCTCGCGATCAACGGATCTGGCTTCTTCCAGGTGGCCGATGTGGTGCGTGACCCCAATGCCCAGCCCAACACGGCTCCCACGATGGACGGGCCACCGATGTACACCCGTAACGGCCAGTTCAAGGTGAACCGCAACGGCTACATCGAGAACAACCAGGGCCAGGTGCTGCTGGGATATGTGGCCAACGCCAATGGCGTGATAGCGCCCCAGCAGGCGCGTCCCATCCAGCTGCCCACGGCCGGCATCAATCCCCAGGCCACCACCGGCATCAACCTGGAGTTCAACCTCGACTCGCGCTCGCCGATCACCGAGCCGACGTCCGGGGGCATCAACTTCAACGATCCGACCACGTTCAACAATGCCACCTCGGTGACGCTGTTCGACGCCATGGGTCAGGATGTCGCGGTGACCTACTACTTCCAGAAAGCGGCGGCCAACACCTGGAATGTCTACGCCACGGCCAACGGCAACTCGCTGATGACCAACGGGGCGGGAGCGGCCACGCCGGTTGCCACCATCAACTACCCTCCCACTTCCGGCGGTAACCCTACTGCGGCTGGTGGGGGCTCCATCACCTACTTCATGGGCGGCGGCGGCACCTCGACCGACGGCCAGATCCCGATCGATGTGCCGGCCACGGTGCGTCCGGACGGCAGTTCGACGTTGCCCATTGCCGGCATCCAGCTCAACATGGGCAACTCGACCCAGTACGGCACGACCTTTGGCGTGACCAACCTGACGCAGAACGGCTTTGCCGCCGGTCAGCTCGTGGGCGTGACCATCGACAACAGCGGCATCATCATGGCGCGCTTCTCGAACGGACAGTCACGCCCGGCCGGCCAGATCGAGTTGGCGACCTTCCGCAACCCGCAAGGCCTGCAGCCCCTGGGCGGCAACATCTGGGCTGCCACTTTCGCCTCGGGTGACCCCACGGTGAGCGCGCCAGGTTCGGGCAACATGGGGGTGCTCCAGGCAGGTGCCCTGGAGGAGTCGAACGTCGACCTGACTGCCGAGCTGGTGAACATGATCACCGCTCAACGGGCCTACCAGGCCAACGCGCAGACCATCCGCACCCAGGACCAGGTGCTGCAGACCCTGGTGAGTCTGCGCTGATCCCCCCGACTGAGATGCAGGAGCCTCCATGGACCGCATGATCTACCTCGCGATGTCGGGTGCCAAGGCCACGATGCAGCGCCAGGACGTGCTTGCGCACAACCTGGCCAACGTGTCCACCACCGGCTTTCGTGCGGAACTGCAGGCCTTCCGGGCCGTGCCCGTGCGTGGCGACGGGGCCAGCACCCGCGTCTACGCACTGGAAACCACCACCGGCTACGACGCCACGCAAGGTCCCGTGCAGCACACCGGCCGGCCGCTGGACGTGGCGATGCAGGGCAACGCCTGGATGGCGGTGCAGTCGCTGGACGGCACCGAGGCCTACACCCGCGCTGGCTCGCTCACCGTGGCGGCTGACGGCACGCTGATGACCCAAGGCGGACTGGTCGTGATCGGCGATGGCGGTCCCGTGCAGGCGCCGCCCAATGCGCAGCTCAGCATCGCTCCCGACGGCATCATCAGTGCCCGCAATCCCGACGGCCAGACCGTGCCGGTGGCACGCCTGAAGATGGTGACGCCCGAGGCTCCCCTTCAGCGGGGCCTGGACGGACTGTTCCGCGACGCCGCCGGCGAGGAACTGCCGGCCGATCCCAATGCCCGCCTGCAGGACGGGGCGCTGGAAGGCTCGAACGTCAGCGCCATCGAAACCATGGTGGCCATGATCTCCGCCGCCCGCCAGTTCGAGCACCAGATGAAGATGCTCAAGACGGCGGAGCAGAACGAAAACGCGTCGGCCAAGCTGCTGTCGACCAACGCCTGAAGGAGCCCCTCGCCATGATGCGTTCCCTGTGGATCTCCAAGACCGGCATGGAAGCCCAGCAAGTCCAGCTGGACCATGTCTCGAACAACCTCGCCAACGTGGCCACCACCGGCTACAAGCGCTCCAACGCGCAGTTCGAGGACCTGATCTACCAGAACCTGCGCCAGAGCGGCGCCAACACCGCCGAACAGGCCCAGTTGCCCACCGGCCTGCAGGTGGGCCTGGGTACGCGTGCCGTGGCCACCGCGCGCAGCTTCGCGCAGGGCAGCCTGCAGCAGTCCACCAACCCGCTGGATGTGGCGATCAACGGCAATGGCTTCTTCGAGATCCAGATGCCGGACGGGACCTCGGCCTACACGCGCGACGGCTCGTTCAAGACCGATGCCAATGGTCAGCTGGTCACCAACAACGGCTTCCTGGTGGCGCCGGGCATCACGATCCCGCCCAACACCAGCAGCGTCACCATCGGTGGCGACGGCGTGGTCACCGCCGTTGTGCCCGGCTCGGCCCAGCCCGTGCAGCTGGGCACGCTGCAACTGGTGAGTTTCGTCAACCCGGGTGGTCTGGAGCCGCGTGGGCAAAACCTGTATGTCGAGACCGCCGCGTCGGGCGCGCCGGCCGCAGGCGTGCCAGGCAACGAAGGCCTGGGCACCCTGCAGCAGGGCTTCCTCGAGACCTCCAACGTCAACGTGGTGGAGGAGCTCATCGGCATGATCCAGACCCAGCGGGCCTACGAGCTCAACTCCAAGGCCATCCAGACCTCCGACCAGATGCTCCAGCGCCTGGCGCAGCTCTGATCGCTTGCACAAGGATTCGTGATGCAACGGCTGTTCTCCTGTGGCTTGGCTCTTGCTGCCGGCCTGCTGAGCGGATGCCAGACCCTGGCCCCCAAGGTCGAGATGCCCGAGACCGTGACCGCCCGGCCCCAGCCCGTGGCCTATGCGCCCGCCAGCAACGGCGGCCTCTTCCAGACGGCCAGCTATCGACCGCTCTTTGAAGACCACCGCGCCCGACTGGTGGGCGACAGCCTCACCGTGAACATCGTCGAGCGCGTGCAGGCCAGCCAGCGCTCGGCTTCCACGGTGGAGAAGAGCGGCAGCATCAGCGGCGGCGTGACCGCCTTGCCCGGCATCAACCCCAACTCCTTCGGCCGCGCCAGCGTGGGCGGCAGCTCCGAGAACAGCTTCTCGGGCAAGGGCGGCACGGAGGCGGCCAACAATTTCACCGGCACCATCAGCGCCACCGTGCTGGAGGTGCTGCCCAACGGCCACCTCGTCATCGGTGGCGAAAAGCAGATCGGCCTGAACCAGAACGTGGAAGTCATGCGCTTCACAGGCCGTGTGGACCCGCGGGCCATCCAGCCGGGCAATTTCGTCAATTCTTCACAGATTGCCGATGCGCGCATCGACTACCGCGGTCGCGGTCAGCAGGCTGAAGCGCAGGGAATTGGCTGGCTCGCACGCTTCTTTTTGAGCGTTATCCCTTTCTGATCACGGCCAACAATGTCCTCAAGATTTGAGGACACTGGCCGATGAACACCCCCTCCGACCGATTCCTGCGCATTGCGATCGCGCTGGCCGCCCTGGCGGCCAGCACCGCCCTGTGGTGGCCCCTGCCGGCCCAGGCGCAGCGCATCAAGGAAGTGGCCGCCGTGCAGGGTGTGCGCTCCAACCAGCTCGTGGGTTACGGACTCGTCGTGGGCCTGGATGGCACCGGCGACCAGACCACCCAGACCCCCTTCACGGCCCAGAGCATCATCGCGATGCTGCAGCAGATGGGCGTGGCCGTTCCGCCCGGGGTCAACATGCAGCTCAAGAACGTCGCAGCCGTGATGGTGACGGCGCAGCTGCCCGCCTTTGCCCAGCCTGGACAGGCCATCGACGTGAACGTGGCGTCGCTGGGCAATGCGAAGTCGCTGCGTGGCGGCATGCTGATCGCCACCCCGCTCAAGGGTGCCGACGGCAACATCTACGCACTCGCGCAGGGCAACCTCATCGTCGGCGGTGCCGGGGCTTCGGCCGGGGGCAGCAAGGTCCAGGTCAACCACCTGAGCGCAGGCCGCATTCCCGCGGGTGCCACGGTCGAGCGCAGCGTGCCCACGCCGCTGCACCAGGGCGAGTTCCTGCAACTGGATCTCAACGCGGCCGACTTCAACACCGCTCGCCAGGTTGCTCAGGCCATCAACCGCGCGAAGGGCGAGGGCGTGGCGGAGGCCATGGATGGCCGTACCGTGCGTGTGCGTGCGCCCCAGTCGCCTGGCGAGCGTGTGGCCTTCCTGGCCGACATCGAGAACCTCACCGTGCAGGGCGCGCCCCCTGCTGCCAAGGTGGTGCTCAATGCCCGCACCGGGTCCATCGTGATGAACCAGGCCGTCACGCTGCTGCCGGCGGCGGTCGCCCACGGCAACCTGTCGGTCACCATCAGTTCCTCACCCATCATCAGCCAGCCGGCCCCGTTCTCGCGCGGTGAGACGGTGGTGGCCGAGCGGGCCGACATCCAGATCCGGCAGGACGGTGGCTCGCTCATCGAGGTGCCGGCCGGCACCCAGCTCACCGACGTCGTGCGTGCGCTCAACTCCCTGGGCGCCACGCCCATGGATCTGCTGGCCATCCTGCAGGCCATGAAGGCCGCGGGGGCCTTGCAGGCCGAACTCGAGGTGATCTGATGAACTCCCCCCTGGCGCTGCAGCACGGCTTGTCCGGCGATGTGAAGTCGCTGGACACCCTGCGCGCGCGCGCCGGCCAGGACCCGCGCGCGGCGGTCAAGGAAGCCGCGCGCCAGTTCGAAGCGGTGTTCATGCAGGAACTCATGAAGAGCATGCGGGCCACGACGATGAAGTCCGGCTTCACCGACAACGCCGGCTCCGACATGGGCACCGACCTGCTCGATCAGCAATACGCCACCAAGCTGGCCGGGCTGCCCGGCGGCCTGGCCGACATGATCGCGCGCCAGCTCGAGCGCAACATGGGGCTCTCGAGCACCCCGGCGACTCTGGCAGCGCCGGGCCCGGTGGCCTCCCGCCCCCTGCCCACGGCCCTGGCCGCTCCGCGGGTTGCCGGAGCCCAGGGCGAGTTCCTGCGCGAGCACTGGGATGCGGCTCAGATCGCCTCCCGCGAGACCGGCATCCCCGAGCACTTCATCCTGGCCCAGGCGGCCCACGAATCGGGCTGGGGCCGCCGCGAGATCAAGAACGCCGACGGGACCTCGTCCCACAACGTCTTCGGCATCAAGGCCACGGGCGGGTGGCAAGGCAAGGTTGCCGAGGTGACCACGACCGAGTACGTGAACGGCCAGCCGCGCAAGATGGTGCAGAAGTTCCGTGCCTACGACTCGCTGCAGGATGCCTATCGCGACTACGCACGGTTGATCAAGAACAACCAGCGCTACGCCCGTGTGATCGAGCAGGGGCATACCGCGCAGGGTTTCGCTCAAGGGCTTCAGGACGCAGGGTATGCCACCGATCCGGCCTACGCCGACAAGCTGACCCGCGTCATCAACACCACCTTGCGGCTGCAACGCGCCACGAGTTAAGGATCCGGCATGAGTGGACTCATCAGCCTGGGCACCCGCACGATGTTCGCTGCGCAGGCCCAGCTCAACACCACGGCGAACAACATCTCCAACGCCAACACGCCGGGCTATTCGCGCCAGACCGTCCAGCTCGAGACGGCGGGGGGGCAGTTCAGCGGGGCCGGCTTCTTCGGCAAAGGCGTGAACATCTCCACGGTCCAGCGCGCCCACAACGCCTTCCTGAACTCCGAGGCCTCGAACACGGCGGCCGTTGCGGCAGGAGATGCATCCCGCCTGGATTACCTGCAACGCATGGAGCAGGCCTTCCGCATGGGGGAGTCGGGCCTGGGCTTTGCTGCCGGCCACCTGCTCAATGCCTTTGTCGACGTGGCCAGCAATCCCTCCGACTCCTCTTCTCGCCAGGTGGTGCTGTCGCGCGTCGAGGAACTGGCCTCCCGCTACCGTTCGGCAGCCGGAGAGCTCACGGCGCTGCAGCAGGGCATCACGCAGGACCTGAAGACCTCGATTGCCACGGTCAACGAGCTTGCCAAGCGCGTGGCCGATCTCAACCAGCAGATTGCACGGGTCAAGGGCCTGGGCCACGAGCCCAACGATCTCCTCGATCAGCGGGATCGGCTGGTTGGCGAAATCAGCCAGTTCATCCAGGTCACTCAGATTCCTGCGCCCGACGGCACGGTGGGCTTGTTCATTGCCGGGGGGCAGCGCCTGGTGCTGGGCAACGATGCCCTGTCGCTGACCCTGGTGCCCGATGCTTATGACAACAGCATCCTCAGACTGGGTGTGCGCGAGGGCGGCGTCGACCGCCCGCTGGTGGAGAGCAGTCTGGGCGGCGGTACGTTGGCCGGCATGTTGCGTTTCCAGAGCCAGGACCTGCCGGCGGCGATCAACCAGGTCGGCCGCATGGCGGCCGTGCTGGCGGCCCGCCTGAACGAGCAGCAGGCCCTGGGGTTCGATCTGAACGGCAACGCTGGAGGCCCCCTGCTGAGCACGGGTGCGCCGCGCACCCTGCCGCATGCCGGCAACACGGGCAGCGCACAGGTGACGGCATCGCTCACCGGACCCATGGCGCTGGAGGCCAGCGACTTCGAACTGCGTTTCCAGGCTGGGGCGTGGCAGCTGCGGCGCCTGCCTGACGGCGGGTGGTCGGGTTACACGCCCGGCACCGAGGTGGCGGGCGTCACGCTCACGGTGCCTGGCGGAGCGCCCGCCGAAGGCGACCGCTTCCTCGTCCAGCCCGTGCGTTTTGCGGCCACCGACCTGCGCGCTGCGCTGACCGATCCGAACGGGATTGCTGCTGCATCGCCTGTGGCCGCCGTGGTCAGCCCCGCCAACCAGGGCACCGTCGGGGTCCGAACCCTGCTGCCCAAGCAGGCCGATGCCAACCTGGCCCAGCCGGTCCAGATCGTCTTCACGTCGCCGACGAGTTTCTCCATCGTCGGACCCGTCACCGGCACGCCGAGCACCACCCTGGTGCCGGGTGAGCCGATCCGCATCAACGGCTGGGAACTGACCCTCACGGGTGTGCCGCAGGCAGGAGACCGCATCGATGTAGTGTCCACTGCCGCAGTGTCAGGGGCGCTGGCCAGCAACAACGGCAACGCTCTCGCGTTGCTCGACCTGCGCGACGAAGCCATGGTGGGCGGTGAGACCCTGGCCAATGCCTATGCGAGCGTGCTGGCCGATGTGGGCATTCGCGTGCAAGGTGCCAAGGCCTCGGCCGACATGTCCAAGGCGATTGCACGAGACGCCCAGGCAGCGCGCGACAACCTGTCGGGCGTGAACCTCGACGAGGAGGCGGCGCGGCTCATCCAGTTCCAGCAGGCCTACCAGGCGGCGGCCAAGGTGCTCCAGGTCGCCCAGCAGGTCTTCGACACCATCCTGCAGACGGCCGGCCGCTGACACGACCCGACCGACCGGAGACGACATCATGCGCATCGCCACCGCCACGGCCTACCAGGCAACCATCCAGAACCTCCAGGACCGGCAGGTCGACCTCACCGACGCGCAGGTGCGCCTGACCAGCGGCAAGCGGGTGCTTCGTGCCAGCGACGACCCCACGGCTGCCGCGCGCGCCGAGCGGGCGCTGGCCACGGTCGAGCGTTCGACGGTGTCGCAGCGGGCGGTCGAATCCAGCCGCACCGCGATGACCCTGGCCGAAAGCGCGCTGGGTGATGCGGTGGGCCTGCTGCAGTCGGCGCGTGAATCGCTCGTGGCTGCCGGCAATGGCAGCTATACCGCCGCCGAGCGCCAGGGCCTGGCCCAGCAACTGCAACAGTACCGCGACCAGCTGCTGTCCATTGCCAACCGGCAGGACGGCGCGGGCAACTATCTTTTCGCCGGCCAGGGCGCGGCGGGAACGCCCTTCATCAACACCCCGGGTGGCGTGCAGTTCACCGGTATCGGCGGGGCAGTCTCGGTGGCTTCGGGTGAAGTGCTGCCCGCCACCGTGGACGGCCAGACCGCCTGGATGAGTGCCGGCACGGGCAACGGCGTATTCGAGACCCAGCGAACCACGGTTGCCGGGGCGGCCTGGATCGATGCGGGCCGCGTCACCGATCCCGCCCTGGTGCAAGGCCTGCGCTACGACGTCACCTTCAGCGTGGCCGCCGGGGTCACCACCTACAGCATCCAGCCTCGCGACCCAGGCTCGGGCGCCGCCATGGGGGCACCGACCACCGGCCCCTACACCTCCGGCGCTGCCATCGCGATCGACGGGATCTCCTTCAACGTCAGCGGTTCCCCTGCGAACGGCGACGAATTCCGCATCCTGCCCAGTGAGCCGACCCTGAGCGTCTTCGAGGCCCTGGACCGTGCCATCGCAGGCCTGCGCAATGGCAACGCCATCCCCGCGGAAGTGGTCCAGACCACGACAGACGGCCTTCGCAACATCGACTCGGTGCTCGGGCGCCTGCAAAGTGTGCGCAGCGCGGTGGGCGACACCCTCAACCGCATCGATGGCGTGGAGGATCGGCTGTCCGCCACCAAGCTGGCCGCCAAGACAGAGCGCTCGAGTGCGGAGGATTTGGACATGGTTCAGGCAATTTCTGACTTCCAGAACAAGCAAACCGGCTACGATGCGGTCCTCAAGACCTACGGCACGGTCCAGCGGATGAGCCTGTTCCAGTATCTGGGCTGATTCTTCCCGGGGCGTGCCGGCCCGAACACTGCATCGAACCCTGCCGCTGCCCATGGACAACGACGTTCTGCGCAACATCGCGCTGAGCTACTCCCCGATGGTGGACCGGAACCGCAAGGTGACGGCCACCCGCCTCACGGTCTCATCGCTGCGCACCCAGGAGTCGCTCAAGGCCGACCACTTGCTCGCGGCCATCGCCGAGGTCTGGCCTGAAGGTGGCCAGCCCGTCTCGCTCAACATCATGAGCGAGACCCTGCTCAACGACCTTCTGCGTGCCAAGCCGCTGTCGTCGGTGATGGTGGAAATCCCGTCCTTCATCGCCTGCGACCCGGCCAACACCCAGGTCATTGCGCAGTTGCACGGCAACGGCAACACCCTGCTGCTGCACGGTCGCCCGCCCTCGCTGCTGCCGCGCGAGATCCTGCCGTGCTTCAAGCACTCCATCATTGACCTGGCCGATGACCGGCGCAAGAACGAGATCCCTGGGCATGTCGAACCCGGCATCGTGCGCTCCATGGGTTTCATCCAGAGCAACGTGCGCACCGTGGCGGAGATGGAGAACAGCTTTGCCCGTGGGGCACTGGCCATCCTGGGCTGGCCCATCGAGGACGTGACCAGCATCGAGAAGCCCTCCGGGGGCAAGTCCGGTCAGCCCGACATGGCAGTGCTGGTGGAGCTCATCCGCCGTGTCGACGAAGGCGAAGACATCGACAAGCTCGAGGCCGTGCTCAAGCGCGATCCCACGCTGGCCTACCAGCTCATGCGCTACATCAACTCGCCGGCGTTCGGCCTGTCGGTGGAGATCGGCTCCTTCCGCCACGCCATCATGATGCTGGGCTACAAACGCCTCAAGCGCTGGCTGGCGCTGCTGCTGGCCACGGCCAGCAAGGATGCCAACATGCGCCCGGTGATGTTCGCGTCCGTGCGCCGAGGCATCTTCATGGAGCAGCTGGTCGCCCACACCGGAGACGACGAGACCCGCGGCGAAGTCTTCATCTGCGGGGTGTTCTCCCTCCTGGACAAGCTCTTCCAGAAGCCTTTTGGCGAGCTGCTCAAGACCATCCCGGTGCCCGAACGGGTCTACCAGGCCCTGGTGGAAGGCGCCGGCCCCCATCACCCGTACCTGGAACTGGCGCGGGCGGTGGAAACCGAGACGGCACCTGTCATCAATGAGTACGCCGAGCACCTGCTGATGAGCCTTCAGGAAGTCAATCGGGCCGTACTGGGCACGCTCACGATGGCCAACCAGCTCGAATGACGCTGCCGCCCCCCGAGCCGGGGGCCGTTCCCTCGCAGCCGCCGGGCCCTGCTCTACACTGAGGCGCAATGAGCGCCGTCAATGCCCCGCCGCCGCCCAGCGTTGCGGCCGATTTCGAACTGCACGCCGACCCGGGCCTGTGGCTGGACGAGGCCGGGCGCATCGAAGCGGCCAATGCGGTGGCGCGGGACCGCCTGCGTGTGGCTGGCGGTGGGAGCATGCAGTCGCTCGTCGGCTCCCTGGGCCTGACGGCAGTCCAATGGGTGCTTGGGCAGTTGCGCCAGGGAGCCCGTCAGCCCGCCGTGGCCGGGCCACAGGCCTGGGCTCTGGGCCCGCGCATCATGCTGTCGGGGGGGCAGGCCCTGCGGGTGAGCCTGGCACAACAACCGTCACGGCGCTGGTGGTTGAAGCTCAGTCCGGCGTCTCGCGCCGAGGTGCCGAAGCCGACGGGCGCACCGGCCCCTGCCGAAGTCGCCCCGCTGGCCGAATTGCGCCGCATGTTCTGGGATTCGCCTTTCCCGGTCACCTTGCAGGATGCCCAGCTGCGGCTGGTGGACGTCAACCAGGCTTTGCTCGAGTACACCGGCTTCCCGCGTGACTACCTCATCGGCCTCGATCCGCTCGTGCTGCTGCACCCCGAGGACCGGGACGCCCAGCGACTGACCCGCCAGCAGCTCAGCCTGGCGCTGGGGGAGGGCGGTGAGGCCTCGGCGTTCTCGCAGCGGCGCCTGATCGATGCGCGGGGGCAGACGCGGTGGTACCGTGCAGTCACCCATGTCGTGCGCGGCGACGGCGCGGGCGCGCCCTGGCGCTTTTCCGTGCTTCAGGACTGCACCAGCGAACACCTCGCCCGCGAGGCGGCCGAGCGCTCGGTAGCCGAGCTGGGGCACTGGTTCGACCTCACCCCGGTGGGCATGGTGCTCTTCGATGAGGATGGGCTCATCGTCAGGGCCAATCCGGCCGTCGCCCAACTCGTCGGCGAGTTGCCAGGTTCGCTGACGGCCGTGCACGAAAGCCTGCGCGAACTGCTGGGCTGGTACAGCGGCGGCCCGCTGGCAGGTCTGCATCCCGGCAGTCCACCTCTGCACCGGCATGGCTGGGTCGAGCACCCCGATGGCGACGAGCGTGCGCTGCGGGCCGTGGTGCGCTGCCTGGAGGCCCATCAGAGCCGGCGGCGCTTCATGTGTGTCATCGAAGACCGCACGGCCGAAGACGAACTCGACAAGGCACAGTCCCAGCTCGGGGCCCTGGTCGAGACGGCGCATGCGGGCCTGGCCATCTTCGACGACGACCGCGGGCGATTTGCGCCGACCGGCGCCGCCGCCGCCGGGCAGATGCTGCCGTCCAGCCAGCTCAAGGCCATTGGCCGAGAACTCGTGCGTGCCGACACGCTGGCCGAGTTCGACCGCGTCCAGCGGGCCTTGCGCAGCGGCGAACGCACCGAGGCGCGCTACGCCATCGTGCACCCTGAACTGGGGCTGCGCTGGCTGCTCACCCGCGTCGAGCCGCGGGTGCTCACCTCGGGCAAGCGCAGCACCTCGGTGGTCACCCTGGACGTGACCGACCAGCATCAGGCCCAGCAGCGCAACGACCGTCTGCTGCGCGAACTCACCACCATCCTCGAAAGCACATCGGCTGGCATTGCCTATCTTCGAGGCGAAACCCTGCTGCGCTACAACCGCCAGTTCGAGCGGCTTCTGGGTCTGGAAGGCAGCGCCACCCTCGAGCCGCGCCTGGGCGAGCTGCTCGTGGACGCCGGGCAGGACGACGACCTGGCCAGCGACGCGCTCAATTCGTTGGCGTCGGCAGGGCAGTTCGAGACCGAGATCGAGGTGAGGTTGCCGGGGCGTGAGGCGCGCTGGTGCGCCCTGTCGATGCGCCGCATGGACAGCCCCGGTCCTGAGCTTGAATCCATTGCCGTGCTCTCCGACATCACCCGACTGAAGTCCCAGCAGAGGGAGCTCGAGGCCGTCGTGCGCGACCGGGAGCTGATGTTCAGCCTGTCCGACGTGGGCATCATCTTCCTGCGCCACGGGCGCGTGCAGCGCGCCAACGAGGGTTTCAGCCTGCTCAGCGGCTACGCCCTGGAAGAGCTCCAGCAGCGGACGGAGGCTGAGCTGTTCGACGTCGAGTGGGATCCCGAAGGCCGTGCAGATGCTGAAACACGGGCCCTGGCGGACGTGGGACACTGGACCGGCGAACGGGTGCTCAGCCGCAAGGATGGGCGGCTGCAGTGGGTGCAGGTGAGCAAGCGCCTGGTCCAGCCGGGGCGGCCCGAAGGGGGAGTCATCGCGTCCTATGTGAACGTCGATGCGCGCCATCGCGCCGAGCAGGCTCTCGTCACCCAGGCCGAACGCACCCGGGCCATCCTCGACTCGGTCTTCGTGGGTATCGTCACCGTGGGTCCGCACGGTATCGAATGGATGAACCGCTCTGCGCGACGCATGTTTGGCGGTGAACTGGCCGACTTTGCCGGCCGGCCCATGAGCGAGGTCGCCTCGGACGATCCGGCCCATCCTTTCCGAGACCATGCCCTGCTGGCCCGGCTCGACGAAGGGCAGACCCACAACTTCGAATGCGAGGTGGCCGCGCGAGACGGCCGGCGCTTCTGGGTGGTCGGCAATGCCGTCGTGACGGGAGCCCATGCCCTGGGCGGACGAGAGCTCACCTTTGCGCTGCTGGACATCGACAGCCGCCGCCAGGCCGAGCGCCGCATTGCCCAGGCCCAGGCCTCGCTGCAGCGCATCATCGAATTGGCGCCGCTGGCGATCACGCTTCGCGATGCCCGCACCCTCAAGGTGCTGCAGATCAACCAGACGGCGGCTGACATTGCCGGGCGCAGCATCGACGAGCTGGTGGGCAGCACACCCGAAGACATCTACGGTGACAAAGCGGCGGCCCGGTTCCGGGCCGACATGGAAGAAGCCCTTCGAAGCGAAGGAGTCACGCACAAGGAGTATCGCGTGCGAGTGAAGGGTCAGCCCACCGTCTGGGATGCGCGATTCATGCCGCTGGCCCAGCCTGGCGAAGCGCCGGACCAGCTCCTCCTGGTGGCCGCCAACGTGACCGAGCAGCGCGCGGCCGAGGAAGCCCGTCTGGAAGCGGCCATCGCCCAGCGCGAGCTGCTGGTGAAGGAGGTTCATCACCGCATCAAGAACAACCTGCAGGGGGTGGCCGGCCTCCTGCAGCAGATCGCCCAGCGCAAACCCGAGATGGCCGGCCCCATCAGTGAAGTGGCAGGCCAGGTCCAGGCGATCGCGCATGTTTACGGCCTGCAGGTCGGCGCTTCTGGACCTTTGCGGCTGCACAAGGTGGTCGAGGCCATCACCGGCTCGGTGCAACGCACCTTCGACCGCACCATCGTGCTGTCCATCGAAGGCGAGTCGCCCGGCCAGTGGGTCCTGCCCGAAGCCGAGTCCATACCGATCGCGCTCACCCTCAACGAATTGCTCACCAACGCCGTCAAGCACAGCCCTGGCGGGGACATCCAATGCAGCCTGCGCTGCGAAGCCGATGCCGTCAACCTGGACGTGAGCAACCCAGGGTCGCTGCGCCCAGGGTTTACCCTCGATCAAGTGCCGGCCGGTGTCTCGGGGCTCGGACTGATCCGCGCACTGTTGCCTCGGCGCAGCGCCCGATTCACGCTGCAAGGGGCCGATGGTGTGGTGCATGCCACAGTTCGGCTGGTTCCCCCGGGGGTGTCGCGCCAGGAGGTGTGATCTTGTGCGCTTGTTGAACGACAATACGTTTTTGCGACGTTGCCGGTGGCGCCAAGGGACAGCGTGACGAACAAAGGCAAGATCCTCGTGGTCGATGACGACCGGCTGGTGCTGGCCACGCTCACCCATGGCCTCAGCCAGGCGGGCTATGAAGTCATCGACGCAGACAACGGCGACGACGCCATCCTGTTGGCCCGTGAGCACCGTCCGGGGCTGGCGCTGCTGGACATCCGCATGGAAGGCAAGAGCGGCTTCGACGTGGCCGAGTACCTGCGCGCCTCGCTGCACACCCCCTTCATGTTCCTGTCGGCCTTTTCCGACGATGCCACCATCGAGAAGGTCAAGGAACTGGGCGCCGTCGCCTACCTTGTCAAGCCTTTGGACATCCGCCAGATCGTTCCGGCGGTGGAGGCGGCGTTCGCTCATCAGCAATCCCGTCGCGTGGCGCCGTCAGCCCCCGCCAACGACCCGGCCCGGCCTGCTGGCGGGGCTGACGAGGTCCTGACCGACACGGTGGCGATCGCGGTGGGCATTGCGATGCACCGCTTTTCCGTCGACCGTCGCCAGGCCCTGGACAGGCTGCGTCGCCAGGCGGCGCACGAAGGCCTCAGCCTCGAGGAACAGGCCCGGCGTTTCGTGGCGGCGCTCGAAACCCTCAGTGCCCCGGGCGCGTGACGGGCGGTGCCAGCCCGGGCTCGTTCAGCGTGAAGTAGAAGCTGGCCCCTGAGCCCACCTTCGATTCGGCCCAGATCTGCCCGCCATGGCGGCGCACGATGCGCTGCACCGTGGCCAGGCCCACGCCCGTGCCAGGGAAGTCGTTGGCACTGTGCAGGCGCTGGAACACACCGAAGAGCCGGTCTGCGAACCGCATGTCGAAGCCCGCGCCGTTGTCGCGCACGCGGTAAACCCAGCGTCCGGCGTCCTGGGTGGCGCTCAACTCGATGCGTGCCGGGTCCGAGCGGGCCGAGTACTTCCAGGCGTTGCCGAGCAGGTTCTCCAGCACCACGCGCAGCAGTGTAGGGTCGCCCTGGACGATGAGATTGTCCTGGACCTGGACCTCCACGCGCCGCTGCGGCGCCTGGCGGCGCAGGTCTTCCACGATGTAGTGCGCCAGCTGGCTGAGGTTCACCGGCTGGGCGGCGATGGGCTTGGCCGTCAGCTGGGACAGGGCCAGCAAGGCGTCGATCATGCCGTTCATGCGCGCAGCCGCGCCCAGGACCCGGTCGAGGTGATCGTTGCCGATACGGTCCAGCGCATGGGCGTAGTCCTCCTTGAGGATCTTTGCAAAACCTTCGACCACCCGGATCGGTGCTCGCAGATCGTGCGAGACGGTGTAGCTGAAGGACTCGAGTTCGCGCTCGACCGCCAGTCGTTCGGCCTGGGCGGCCTCGTCCACCGTGGATGTCACGGGGGTGCAGACCACCAGCAGGGCGCGGCGCTGCGAGCCACCGTGCTCGAACGCAAAGGGTTCGACCCGCATCTCCCACGACGGGGGACTGGCGCCCGTCGGAGTCGCAGAGGTGTCGCCCAGGACGGCCTGCAGGGGCGCCAGCGGCCAGCCTCGTACCGAGCGGACGACGTCCACCAAGTCCTGGCCAGGCAGCAGCGAGGCCGACTGGCCGATGCAGCGTGCAGCCAGTTCGTTGGCATGTCGGATCCGGTACGGCGAACCGTGCACCTCGGAGGCCTCGGCCAGCAGCACGGCACTGGGCACGGTGTCGAGCAGGTGCAGCCCGATCAGCCGGTCGAACTGCAGGTCCACGCGGGCTGAAACGTCCCGCGCCGTGCCCCGGTAGCCCGCAAAGCGTCCCTGCGCATCAAAACAGGGGCGCCCGCTGAGCAGCCACAGGCTGGTGCGTCCGTCGGGCTCGCGCCGGTGCGTGGGCAGCCCGTTGAACGGACGGTGTGCATCGAGCAGTTGTCGGTGGGCGTCCCAGGCGAACGCATCGCTGCCGAAATCCTCCCAAAGAGGCAAGCCCAGGCGCTCCGTCACCCGCCACAACCCTGCTGGAGCCTGGGGGGGCGGGCGCAACTGCGTCAGGCGATGGTGGTCGTCGGTCTCCCAGTACCAGAACGGCAGCAGTTCCAGGAGCTCGCGCGCCTCGATGCGAGCCGTGTGTTCCGCTTGTCGTGCGGCCTCGTGGCGCTGGAGGAACCACCAGGACAGCCCTGCCACCAGCACCAGGCCCAGCGCGAACACCCACAGCAACACATTGGAGCCGGCCACGGCGGCCACACCATCGGCCCAGGAAGTCGCCAGCCAGGCAGCGCCGGCCAGGCTCATGCCGAGCCAGGCCAAGGTCAGTCCCGCACCCAGGCCAGCCGCCAGCAGGAGGTGGACGACCTGGACGGACGAAGCGCGTGGAGGGGAGGGAGGGGCGGGCGCGGGGGCGGAGGGCCGTTCGCTCATGAAGACCATTGTAAGGAGGTGTTTTTGCCAACTGTTTCTCGTTTCTCCCGGTTACCCCTGCGCCGGGGGCCGGAGATGACCGAACATCGGGTCTCAAGTCAGCGCCCCGGGCGCCGAAGACCCGATGAGCGCCTGCCGATCCGGTGGGCCGATCGACACTGCCGACGATGACCTCCGCCCTGTCCTTGCCACCCGCGGTCGAGCCCGCTGCGACGCCGCTGTCCGCGCGCGCTCAGGCCATGGCCCTGGCGCTGGTCGAGGCCGTGCTGCAGGCCAAGGCTCTCGGGCCGGCCTTGCAGTCGGTGGCCGAAAGCCTGGCGCTTGAATGGGGTGCCACCCGGTGGGATGTGCTGCGGGTGGATGACTGGAATGGCGCAACGGGTCTGATCTATCCATGGGAAGAGGATGCTCACGAGGCACATCATCATGTCGACCTGAGTCTCTTGTCCACCGTCCGGCACGATGATGGCCAGGCCGGCGAGGCCGTTGCCCGGCATGCGCCGATGTGGGGCAGCGCGACGGGCTCGCTGTGGCTGCCCATCTGGGGCGACGAGCTTCCCGTGGCCATCCTTCATTGGCAGGGCCTGCCTCCCATCGGTCCGTCGGGACATGAACCTTTGCTGGAGCTGGTATCCCGCCAGCTGGGCCTCCTGGCGCGCGCTGAAGCGGCACGCAGCGGTCTCGAGACCCAGGAGGAGCATCTGCGCCGCCTGACCCTCGTGGCCGCGCATGCCACCAGCGGCGTGATCGTGGCCGACAGCGAGGGGCGGATCGAATGGGTCAATCCCGGTTTCACCCGCATCACCGGGGTGCCGGCCGACCAGGCCATCGGGCGCGAGGCCTGGGAGCTGTTCCAGCTGGGCCCCTCGCCGGAACTGGCGGCGCAGCGCCTGCAGCGTGCCGTTCGTGCACGGCGGCCCTTCCGCTTGCAGTACGAAGCGGCCCGACCCTTGCCAGGCGGTGTCACCGAGCCCTACTGGGCCGAGATCGAGGCAGCTCATGTCCTGGATGAGTACCGGGCGCGCTTCGTGTACCTTGGCATCCTCAGCGACATCACCGAACGCCAGCGCCACACCGAACAACTCGAGCGCGAGCGCCGCTGGCTCGACGATCTGATCGAGCACCTGCCGGTCAGCCTCTTCGTGATCGATCCAGACGACCTTCGCCTGATGCAGGTCAACCGACAGGCCGAGCGCGAGTTCGGGCTGAAGCGCGAGGACCTGCTCGGCCAGGCGCCTGCCCAGGCCTACGGTCACCGCCTGACGGAATTGCTGGTTCCCTCGGTCCGCCGCGCCCTGAGCGACCAGGCCTGGATCGAGGATGACATCGCCTGGACGACCCGCCAACGCGGCACGCGCCACCTGAACGTGCGATACCTCACCCTGCGGCGCGATGACGGACAGGCCCATGCCCTGATGGTGGTGGCTCGTGACGTGACCGACACCCACCGGGCCCAGGCCGCGCTGCTCGAGTCCGAGGCCCGGTTCCGGGAGTTCGTCGACACCCTGGACGACCATGTCTTCATCACCACGCCCGACCGGCGCAGCTACGACTACCTGGGGCCGCGGCTCTACCAGTTCTGGGGGGTCACGCCTCAGGAACTGACGATCGACCCGGCGTGTGCCTATGCCCGGATCCCCGCCGAGGATCGGCCCGCGATTGCGCGCCGGCGCGAGATGGAGGAGCAGCTGCAGCCCACCGACGTGGTGCACCGCGTGCAGCACCCGGAGCGCGGGCTGCGCTGGATGCGTACCCGCACCCGCAGCCAGCGGCGTGCCGACGGCAGCATCTGCGTCTACGGCATCTCCACCGACGTGACGGCCGAGCACGAGCGCGAACTGGAGTTGCAGCGCGCCCGCGACCTGGCCGAGGCCGCCAGCCTCGCGAAGAGCCAGTTCATGGCCAACATGAGCCATGAGATCCGCACGCCCATGAACGGCATCCTGGGCATGACCGAGCTGCTGCTGGGCACGGCCCTGTCGGAAAAGCAGCGCCGCTTCGCGCAGGCCGTCTACCGGTCCGGCGAAAACCTGCTCGAGATCATCAACGACATCCTCGACTTTTCTCGCATCGAGGCGGGCAAGATGGAACTGGCCCGTGGCGACTTCGTCCTGCGATCGGTGGTGGAGGACACGCTGGAGCTGCTGGCGCCTCGCGCCCACGAAAAGCGCCTGGAACTCACCTTCCACGAAGCGCCGGGGGTACCCCCCCTGGTCCATGGCGATGCCCTGCGCCTGCGCCAGGTGCTGACCAACCTGGTGGCCAACGCGATCAAGTTCACCGAATCGGGCGAGGTGGTCGTGGACCTGGACTGCCGGCAGGCACCCGTGCCGCAAGGCGAGCCGATGCGGGCCGACCAGACGGCCGTGGAGCTGGTCTTCACGGTTCGCGACACCGGCATCGGCATCGAGCCGGACGTCCTGCCCCGCCTGTTCAGCGCATTCACCCAGGCCAACAGCGGCACGGCCAAGCGTTACGGCGGGACAGGCCTGGGCCTGGCCATCTCCCGCCAGCTCGTCGACCTGATGGGCGGGCGTATCGAGGTGCGCAGCCTGCCGGGCATGGGTTCCGAGTTCCGTTTCACCGTGCCTGTGAGCGTGTCGCCCTTCTCCAACGCCGCAGCCGAACTCGACGCGCTGGACATGCCCAACCTGAAGGTGCTGGTCGTCGAAGACCATGACACGAACCGGGCGGTGCTCGAGAACATGCTTGGCGCCTGGGGGTTGCAGGTGACCTGTGCCGTCGATGGGCAGGAAGCGCTGGAGGTGATCGAAGGCGCGGCGCGAGCGGGCGGGCACTTCGATCTGGCGCTCGTGGACATGCAGATGCCTCGCCTCAATGGTTTGCAGTTTGCCCGCATCCTGCGCGACACGCGGCCCGAGCTCTCCACCAAGCTCATCCTGCTGTCGTCGGTGTCCTCCCCTGACGATGTGCGGCAAGCCCACGAGGTGGGGTTCCAGCGCTACCTGGCCAAGCCGGTGCGCAAGGTGGAACTGCGCCAGGCCATCCTCGGCGTGTCCACGGCGCCGTCGCGCAGCAGTGCGCCGGCACCGAGCTACCCCCATCGGGTGCTCGTCGTCGAAGACAACCCTGTCAACCAGGAAGTCATCCAGCAGATGCTGCGCCGCCTGGGGTGCCAGGTGCACATGGCCGCGTCGGGACTGGAAGGGCTGCGAAGCTTGTGCGAACATCGCTTCGATTTGGTGCTGATGGACATCCAGATGCCGGGCATGGACGGGGTGGAAACACTGAGGTGGTTCCGTCGCGGCCCCGGCGGGCGGTTTGCCTTTGTCACGTCACCCCAGACCCCGGTCGTGGCTGTCACCGCCAATGCCCTGGGAGGGGATCAGGAACGCTTTCTTGACCAGGGCTTCAACGACTATCTCTCCAAGCCCTTCCGGCAGAACCAACTGCTGGCGGTGCTGGCGCGCTGGCTGCCTGAAGCCGAACCCCTGGCAGCGATGGCTGCCACCCCCCCGGCGACCCCGCCGTCCGATGCATCGTCCCCGGAGACCCGCATGCGCACCCCGGACCCCGACGTCTTCGACCCTCAGGCCGTCCAGCGCCTGCGCGAACTGGATCCCAAGGGCGACAACCAACTCCTCGAGCGGCTGTTCCGCACATTCGAGGCCTCCTTGCAACGCCTCATCCCCCAAATGGTGGAGGCCCATGAAGTGCGGGATGTGGCGACAATCCGTCTGACGGCCCACACCCTGAAATCATCCTGTGCCAGCGTCGGGGCCATGAAGCTTTCTTCACAATGTGCCGATATCGAGTCGGTGATCCGCAGCGGATCGACCGAACCGCTGGACGATCGCATCGTGGCCGTCCAGACAGAAGCCGACCGTGTGCTGGACGGTGTGAAGATTTACCTGCGAGACGTGCCGACCGCCTGAGCCCATGAGCTACGCCGCACCCTCCGACGAGATCGACCTCGAGCAGCCCCGGGTGCTGCTGGTCGATGACGACGAGGTCAACCTGCTGTTGACCTCGATCGCGCTGCGCGAGCGCGGCTTCGCCATCACCGAAGCGGCCAGGGGGGAGAAGGCTCTGCGCATGCTGGCCGACTGGTCGCCGGACGTGATCGTCCTCGACGCCATCATGCCCGGCATGGACGGGTTCACCACCTGCCGCGAACTGCGGGCCCTTCCGGGCTTCCATGCCACGCCGGTGCTGATGCTGACCGGGTTGGACGACGATGCGTCCATCACCCGTGCCTACGAGGCGGGCGCCACCGACTTCTTCGTCAAGTCCACCCAGTGGAGCCTGCTCTCAGGCCGGTTGCGCTACCTGCTGCGCTCCTCGCGCACCCGTCAGGCGCTCGAGCGCAGCAAGTCCCAGCTCGCCCGTGCCCAGGACCTCGCCCGCATGGGCAGCTTCGACTGGCACGTGGACAAGGGCACCCTGGCCCTGTCCGTCGAGGGCCTGCGTGTCTTCGGCCTGGGGCCGGGCGACCACATGAACCTGCGCGATGCGCTGCACATGATCCCTGCGGATGAGCGCAAGGGCTTCATCGCCATCCTGCGCGAGGTGCTGCGCCACAACACGGTGCTGTGCACGGACATCCCGGTCAACCTGCTCGATGGTCGCCAGCGCGTCGTACATGTCGAGGCCGAGCCCGAGTTCGACGAGCACGGCAACCTCAGCATCTACAACGGCATCGTCCAGGACGTGACCGACCGGCGCATCGCCGAGGACAAGATCAAGCACCTGGCCAACTTCGACTCGCTCACCGGCCTGCCCAACCGGCGCCAGATCATCTGGCGGGCCGAGCGGGCTATCGAACACGCCAAGCAGCTGCGTCACGAGGTGGGTCTGCTGCTCATCGATCTCGACCGCTTCAAGATCATCAACGACACCCTGGGCCACGCCGCGGGCGACGAGCTGCTCATGGAAGTGGCGCGTCGCCTGCGCGCCTGCGTGCGGCACTCCGATCAGGTCATCGACGCGCCGCTCGACGCCCTGGGTTCTCGCGCCCACCGCACGCTCGAGGCGGTGGGGCGGCTGGGTGGAGATGAATTCGTGGCCTTGCTGCCCGAAGTGGGCGGCGAACGCGATGCCCAGCGTGTCGCCCAGCGCATCCTCGAGGCCTTGCGCGAGCCCGTGCTCGTGGGAGGCCAGGAATGCTTCGTCACCGCCAGCGTGGGCATCGCGCTGTTCCCGCGCGACGGCTCCACGGTGGCCGATCTGCAGCGCAACTCCGACGTGGCGATGTACGCCGCCAAGAACCAGGGCCGCAACGCGTCCACCGTCTACTCGCCCGATCTGGCCGGCATGGGCCGCGAAAAGCTCGAACTCGAATCCGCGCTGCACAAGGCGCTGGAGCGTGGCGAGCTGGTGCTGCACTACCAACCAAAGATCGACGTGAGCAGCGGCGTCATGACGGGTGCCGAGGCGCTCATGCGCTGGCAGCGCGGCGACCAGCTCATCTCGCCGGCCGACTTCATCCCGCTGGCCGAGGAAACCGGGCTGATCGTGCCCATGAGTTACTGGGCCTTGCAGGAAGCTGCACGTCAGGCCCACGCCTGGCAGCAGTCCCTGGGCATGGCCGTTCCTGTGGCGGTCAACCTGCCCAGCCGCATGTTCCTGCGCACCGACCTGGTCGAGAGCCTGCAATCCCTGCTGTCCGAACTCCAGGCTCCGGCGTCCTGCCTGCAGTTGGAGATCACCGAAACCGGGCTGATGAAGGACCTGCAGAACGTCATGCCGTCGCTGCGCCGGCTCAACCAGCTGGGCCTGGAGATTTCCATCGACGACTTCGGCACCGGCTATTCGTCGCTGGCCTACCTCACCACGCTGCCCATCGGCGAACTCAAGATCGACCGTTCCTTCATCCGGGAACTGGGCGCCCGGCCCGAAAGCGTTGCGGTGGTCACGGCCATCGTTGCCCTGGCGCGTTCCCTGAGCCTGCGCGTCATCGCCGAAGGCGTGGAAACCCTGCCGCAGATGGAGGTGCTCAACCGATTGGGCTGCAGCATCATGCAGGGATTCCTGTTCAGCCGGCCGCTGCCCGCTGCCGACCTGGAGGCCTGGTTGCGCCAGACGGTGCTGCCACGCAAGGCCCCGTGGCAGAACCTCCCGAACAAGACCGAGCCTGCTGCTACCGTCGCGCGGGTCCAGGCATCCCGCGTTGCGGGCTGAGCATGAGCACTCCCTTGCAGCCCACCCAGCCGGCGCCACTGGGAGGCCCCCAGCCCCCCGCCCAGCTGGCCAAGGCCGCCCTGCGCCGACTGGCCCTGGAGCGCCTGGAACCCACGCCCGAGAACTATCTCAAGGCCTACCGCCTCGAGGCCGGCGAGCCCGCGGCCGAGGCGCCGCTGCCGCCGGCCGTGCAGCGCCTGGTCGAACGCCTGGCCCAACGGCTGCCTGACGCAGGCGCTCCGCTGCTGGAGGCCGTGGCCAAAGGACGCTACGACCAGGCCGAACGCTGGCTGGGCTCGGCGGCCCCTGCGTCGGGTGCATCGGACGCCCAGGCCTGGGCCACCCTGATCGGGCGGCTCGTGAAGGGGGTCGAGCGCGGCGGTCGCCTGTGGACCAGCGCGCGCAAGAAGGACAGCCTGCAGCGCGTGCTGTCCGGCAGCCGCAGCGACCCGGGCCGGCTGCAGCAGCGCCTCACGCAGCTCGTGGCCGGCTGGGACAGCGACACCGCCGGCGACGCTCCCGCCGCGCTGGAAGACCCCGTGCTGGCCGAGGCTATGGCCACCGGACCCGCCCCCCTGCTCACGCAGCCGGCCCCGCTGGACGAGTTGTCCTCGCCTGTGCCTCTGGCGGCCGACAGCGAAGGCCTCGGCCCCTCCTGGGCCGAAGTGGTGGCCGATCTGGCCCAGGCCATCGCCGCGGCCCTGCCCGACGACGACCCGCGCTGCACCCGCCTGAAGGCCCGCCTGGCCGATCTGCTGGCCCCGCTGGCCGAACAGCCCGACGACGACCTGGCGGCCGACTGGCGCGGGTGGGCGGCAGACGCCCAGCGCCTGACGGAACATCGCCAGCACCTCACCGAGCAACTGCGCGGCCTGTGCAACGAACTCAGCGCCAGCCTGGGCGACCTGGCCGAGGACGGCAGCTGGGTGCAAGGGCAGAGTGAACTGATGCGCGCCCGGCTGCAGGAAGGCCTGACGGCGCGCACCGTTCGCTCGGTGAGCCACCTGCTGCACGCCACCCGCGAGCGCCAGGGCGAGATCAAGGCCGAGCGGGCGCGCTCGCGCGACATGCTCAAGCAGCTCATCAACAGCATGGTGCAGCGCATCGGCGAACTGGGGGCGCGCACCGGCAGCTACCAGAGCAGCATGGACCGCTACGTCCAGGTCATCCAGCAGGCCGACACCCTCGAAAGCCTGGCTGGCGTTGTCAAGGAACTGGTGGACGAAACCCGCAGCGTGCAAAGCGCGGTGCAGGACACCCACGAACAGTTGCGCACCGAACACGCCCAGGCCGAGGCCCTGCAGACCCGCGTGCGCGAACTCGAAGCCGAGCTGCAGCGCCTGTCCACCGAGGTGTCCACCGACCAGCTCACCGAAATCGCCAACCGCCGCGGCCTCATCCAGGCCTTCGAGGTGGAGCATGCGCGCATGCTGCGCCAGGGTGGCGAGCTGGCCGTGGGCCTGCTCGACATCGACAACTTCAAGAAGCTCAACGACACCTTGGGCCACCAGACCGGCGACGAGGCGCTGAAATTCCTGGCCAACCACGTCAAGCAGGCCTTGCGCCCCATGGACACGGTGGCCCGCTACGGCGGCGAGGAATTCGTCGTGCTGCTGCCCCAGACCACCACCGAAGAAGCCAGCGTCGTGCTCACGCGGCTGCAGCGCACGCTCACCGCCAACTTCTTCATGCACGACGAGCAGCAGGTCTTCGTGACCTTCTCGGCCGGCGTCACCTTGTTCCGCTCCGGCGAACGGCTGGAAGAAACCCTGGACCGTGCCGACGAGGCGCTCTACGAGGCCAAGCGCACGGGGAAGAACCGGACCTGCGTGGCCTGACCAGGCCTGCGGGCCTGGCGGAAGCGGTGAGATTCGAACTCACGAACGGTTGCCCGTTGCCGGTTTTCAAGACCGGTGCAATCGACCACTCTGCCACGCTTCCGAAAAGGCCCCGATTCTAGCGCTGCCCTTGTCCGGGGCGTTGGGCCTGCTCGCAAGCCACCTGGATCACCTCGCGCCGGCCGCCGTCGATGCGCACGGCGGTCAGCTGGCCGCCCCAGACGCAGCCGGTGTCGATGGCCAGCAGGTCGGCCCGGTTGATGAGGCCGAGCGTCGACCAGTGGCCGAAGGCGATGGGGGTGCCTGCGGTGCGGCGGCCGGGGGCCTCGAACCAGGGGAAGTAGCCGGCCGGAGCGGCGTCCAGGCCCTCCTTGGTGGCGAACTCCAGGCGGCCGTCGGCGGTGCAGTAGCGGATGCGGGTGAAGGTGTTGATCACGAAGCGCAGGCGGTCGTGGCCGGCCAGGTCGTCGCTCCATTGCGCCGGCTCGTTGCCGTACATCACCTGCAGGAATTCGCCCAGCGCGTCGCTGCGCAGGTGGGCCTCCACCTCGGCCGCCAGGGCGAGGGTCTGGGTGGCGTCCCATTGCGGGACCACGCCCGCATGCACCATGAGCCAGCCGTGGGCCTGTACGGCCAGGCGCTGCTGGCGCAGCCAGGTGAGCCATGTCTCGCGCTCGGGCGAGTCGAGGATGGGGCCCAGGGTGTCCTTGCGATGGGGCTTGCGCACGCCGTGGGCCACGGCCAGCAGGTGCAGGTCGTGATTGCCCAGCAAACAGGTGGCCGCGTCATCGAAGGAGGCAAGGCGCTGCAGCACGTCCAGCGAGCGAGGCCCCCGGTTGACGAGGTCGCCCAGGGCGTAGAGGCGGTCGCGCGAAGGGGAAAAGCCGATGTCGGCCAGCAGCCGGTCGAGGGCATCGCAGCAGCCCTGCAGGTCGCCGATGAGGTAGATCATGGCCCCGATTCTGCTACGCTCCCTCACTCCTGTAACAACTCACCCCGCCCGGGCGGCCCGCGGGGCAACGCATGGACGTTGCGATACTGACCTTTCTCATCGTGCTCAATGGCGCCTTTGCCATGTCGGAGATGGCGCTCACGGCGGCGCGCAAGGCGCGGCTGCAGGTGCTGGTGGAAAGTGGGGCGTCGGGCGCACCGGCGGCGATGGCGCTGCACGAGAACCCCACCAAGTTCCTGTCCACGGTGCAGATCGGCATCACTTCCATTGGCATCCTCAACGGCATCGTGGGCGAGGCGGCCTTTGCCATGCCGCTGGCCGCCTGGATGGTCGAGGACTGGGGCATGCAGGCGGGGGTGGCCAGTGTGGTCTCGACCGGTCTCGTGGTGGTGATCATCACCTTCCTCACCATCATCTTCGGCGAACTGGTGCCCAAGCGCGTCGGGCAGATGTACCCCGAGACGGTGGCCCGCCTGGTGGCGCGCCCGATGGAGTGGATCTCGCTGGCGGCCCGTCCGTTCGTGGTGATGCTGTCGTGGGCGACCGGCGCCGTGCTCAGGCTGCTGGGCATCACCGATCAGCCCAACCGGGCCGTCACCGAGGAGGAGATCGCCGCCAGCCTGGAAGAAGGCCTGGACGCCGGCGTGATCGAGGCGCACGAGCACCAGATGGTGCGCAACGTCTTCCGTCTGGACGAACGCCAGATCACGTCGATGATGATCCCGCGCGGCGACATCGTCTGGCTCGATGCCGAGGCCCCGGTGTCCGAGGCGCTGGCCACCATCGCGCAGGCCGAACATTCGCGCTACCCCGTGTGCCGAGGCAGCCTGGACGACGTGATCGGCGTGGTCACCGCCCGCCAGCTGCTGCAGCAGATGGCCCAAGGTCAGGACGTCATGCTGACCGACAACCTGCAATCGCCGGTCTTCGTGCCGGAAACGCTGACCGGCATGGAGCTGCTGGAGAGCTTCCGTGCCTCGACCATGCAGATGGTGTTCGTGGTGGACGAGTACGGCGAGATCCAGGGCGTGATCACCTTGCAGGACGTGCTGGAGGCCATCACCGGCGAGTTCAAGACGGCCGAGCCCGAGGATGCCTGGGCGGTGATGCGTGAAGACGGCTCCTGGCTGATCGACGGCCTCATCCCCGTGCCTGAGCTGAAGGATCGGCTGGAGCTCAAGGAGCTGCCCGAGGAAGACCGCGGGCGCTACAACACCCTGGCCGGCATGGTGATGCTGATGCTGGGCCGCCTGCCGCAGACGGCCGACGTGGTGCAATGGGGCGGGTGGCGCTTCGAGATCGTCGACATGGACGGCAAGCGCGTGGACAAGGTGCTGGCCATCCGTTTGCCGCAGGAGAGCCCTGCCGACGAGGTGTTTGGCACGGAGCCCCGCCGCCAGAGCTGAAAGGCGGGGACGACAAAGACAAAGGGCCCGACGTGAGTCAGGCCCTTGTGCTGGGTGTGTCTGGTGCCGGTGACCGGATTCGAACTGGTGACCTTCGCATTACGAATGCGCTGCTCTACCAACTGAGCTACACCGGCGACAGCCCTCCATTATAGCCATGGAAAAGCCGCTCGGGGAAGACTATGGGTTGCGCTGCAGGAAGCGTGGGAGAGACAGGAGGTCCTGCCACCAGCCACCGCGCCGCGCCGCGCCGGCCGCAGTGGGCATGCGGGGCTTGTGGCGCAACTCGTCGATGTGGGCCGCCAGGCGGGAGGCGCTTTCTTCGGCGCTGCCGCCGTGGCGGGCGGTGGCGCGCGCTGCGGCGGTGGGGCGGGGAGAATCGGCGGTGGCGATCGGGCGGACCGGCTGCAAGGGCACGTCCTCCATGGAGGTGACCGGCGCGGGGTTCAGGAACACCGGGTCCAGCCATTCGAGGATGGGGGCCCATTGCTGCATGTCGGCCTCGGCCTTCGAAGGCGGCAGGTCGAACAGGGTGAGGCCGTGCTCGACGCAGCGCACGTAAGCCTGGGTGTCGCGCAGCACGCCCAGGAAGGGCAGGCCGCGGTCGTCGGCCCATTGCCGCAGCACCTCGCCGGCCTTGGTGCGCGCGTCCACACGCATGCCCACCACGGCGAGCTTGCAGCGCCCGCTGGCCACCCGCGGCAGGTTCATGAGCTCGGCATGGCATTGCGCGGCCGAGTCGCGGTCGAAGACGGAGTCGCACAGCGGCATGACGATGGCGTCAGCCGCCATCACCACACGGGCGAGGTCGCTGTCCTTCAAGCCCCCGGGGGTGTCGAGGATGACGTGGCGGATGCCCGAGGGCGGGCGCAGCACGTTGCGGGCATCGACCACCCAGCTGGTGATCGGGGCGCGCTGGCGCGGCAGGGTCTGGGTGCTGCGAAGTCGCAGCCAGGTCTGGGTGGACTGCTGGCGGTCGACGTCGCCCAGCATCACGGGAATGCCGCGGTTGGCGCAGTGGGCGGCAAGGTGGGTGGCCAGCGTGCTCTTGCCGCTGCCCCCCTTGCGATTGACGACCGCCACGACCGGCATGAGGTTCCCTTCGCGCCCGACCTTGCACCCGGCGGGTGCAGAGACCCGGATTGTCAGCGGCCAGGGTGCTGCAGAAAACGGCAGCGTTGCGTGGTCGCGACAGCTGCGTGTGGATTCCGGGCCTTTCGTGACTTCCGCACTGGCCCGGCGGGTCGGCTTCAGCTTTCGCGATGGTAGGCGGTCACGCGCTCAACCTCGTTCTTCGAGCCGAGGATGACGCTCACGCGCTCGTGCAGCTTGGCGGGCTGGATATCGAGGATGCGCTGGTGGCCATTGGTGGCCGCGCCGCCCGCCTGCTCGACGATGAAGCCCATGGGGTTGGCCTCATACATCAGGCGCAGCTTGCCGGGCTTGTCGGGTTCGCGCTTGTCCCAGGGGTACATGAAGATGCCGCCGCGGGTGAGGATGCGGTGCACGTCGGCCACCATCGAGGCGATCCAGCGCATGTTGAAGTCCTTGCCACGCGGGCCGTCCTTGCCGGCCAGGCATTCGTCGATGTAGCGCTTCACCGGCGGGGCCCAGTGCCGCATGTTGCTCATGTTGATCGCGAATTCCTTGGTGTCCTCGGGGATGGTCACGCCGTCCTGCGTGAGCACCCACGAGCCCTGCTCGCGGTCGAGCGTGAACATCGCCACGCCGTCGCCCACGGTGAGCACCAGGGTGGTCTGGGGTCCGTAGATGCAGTAGCCGGCCGCCGCCTGCTTCGAGCCGGGCTGCAGGAAGTCCTGCTCGCTCACGCCGGCGTGGGCCTCGTCCTTCTTCAGCACCGAGAAGATCGTGCCGATGCTCACGTTGACATCGATGTTCGACGAGCCGTCGAGCGGATCGAACATCAGCAGGTATTCACCCTGTGGGAAGCGGTTGGGCACCAGGTAGATGCCATCCATCTCCTCCGAAGCCATGGCCGCCAGGTGGCCGCCCCATTCGTTGGCCTCGATCAGCACCTCGTTGCAGATGACATCGAGCTTCTTCTGCACCTCGCCCTGCACGTTCTCGGTGCCGGCGCTGCCCAGCACATCGCCCAGGGCCCCCTTGTTGACGCTGATGGCGATGCGCTTGCAGGCGCGCGCCACCACCTCGATCAGCAGGCGCAACTGTGCCGGGATGTGGCCGTGCATGCGCTGCTGCTCGACCAGGTACTGGGTCAGGCTGATTCTCTTGCCCATGTCTTGATCCTCAAAGTTCCAGAAAGCTCGCACATCGTGCACTTCGCCAGTTTGACACCGTGAGGCCACGCAGGGTGCCAGCGGACACCATGGATCCGGCTTTGCCGGTCCATCGGTGTCGCCCCCTCGAGGGGGCGGCCGAAGGCCGTAGGGGGTGGGTCATTCCAGCGCGCGGGTGACGATCTCGCGCACGTCGTTGCTCAGCTCGGCCCGGGCGGCCACGCGCGCAATAGCCTCTCGCGCGGCGCTGCGGTAGGGCTCGGCAAGCTGCTTCCAGCGGTCCATTGCGCGGGCCACGCGGGCGGCCAGCTGCGGGTTGATGGCGTCGAGCTCCAGCACGCGATCGGCCCAGAACACATACCCGGCGGCGTCGGCGCGGTGGAAGGCGGCCGGGTTCATGAAGCACAGGGCGGTGATGAGGCTGCGGGCCCGGTTGGGGTTGCGCAGCGAGAAGTCGGGGTGCGAGAGCAGCTGACGGGCTCGAGCGAACACCCGGCCGTCCTTTTCGCTGGCGGCGGCCTGCAGCGCAAACCACTTGTCGATCACCAGCGCCTCATCGCGGAACAGGGCATGGAAGCGCTGCAGCGCCGCCTCGGCCAGCTCGGCATGGCTGTTCACCAGGGCGCTGAGGGCACCCAGGCGATCGGTCATGTTGGTGGCGTCCTTGAAGCGCTGGTAGGTGCGGCCGGGCCACACCGGGTCGTTGGTCACCGAGGCCCCCAGGCACAGGGAGGCGAGTGCCAGGTTGGCCAGGGCGCGCTGCCCCGCCGAGACCGTATCGGGCGAGTAGCCGCCGCGCACCTGGTGGGCCTCGAAAGCCCATTCCCAGTCGTGGTGCAGCGCCTGGGCCAGTTGCAGGCGGGCGGCTTCGCGCACCTGGTGGATGCGCTGCGGATCGACCTCTTCAAGCTGCTCGGCCAGGTAGCCCTCGCTGGGCAATGTCAGCACCAGCTCCTTGAAGGCGGCATCGAGTGTCGGGTGGCGCAGCACGCTGCGCATGGCGTCGATGAAGGCGGTATCCAGGTGCAGGGCCTGGCCGCTGCGGATAGCCCCCAGCAGGCGGTTCAGCGCGAGGCGCTGCCCGGCCTCCCAGCGGTTGAAGGGGTCGGCGTCATGGGCCAGCAGGTGCAGCAGGTCGGCATCACCGAGGCTGTCTTCCAGCAGCACGGGCGCCGAGAAGCCGCGCAGCAGCGAGGGCACCGGCTCGGTATCAAGGCCCGTGAACTCGTAGCGCTGCTGTTCCTCGTGCAGCACGAGCACCCGTTCCGTGCCCACCGGGGTGTTTTCGCCAACGAGCTGCAGCGGCAGGTGCTCACCCCGGGGGCCGATCAGGCCCATGGCCACCGGGATGACCCAGGGCTCCTTGGTGGGCTGGCCGGGCGAGGGCAGCCCATGCTGGGAGAGCTCCAGCGTGTAGGTGCGCGCGTCGGCGTTGTAGTGGCCGCGGGCCTGCACGCGCGGGGTGCCGGCCTGGCTGTACCAGCGCTTGAAGGTGGCCAGGTGGTGGGCCAGGGCACTGCCGGGGTTGGCGTCGGCGATGGCCTGCGCGAAGTCGTCGCAGGTCACGGCCTGGCCATCGTGGCGCTGGAAGTACAGCGCCATCCCCTTGGCAAAGCCGTCGCGGCCCACCAGGGTCTGCATCATGCGCACCACCTCGGCGCCCTTGTCGTAGACCGTGGCGGTGTAGAAGTTGTTGATCTCGACGTAGCTGTCGGGGCGCACCGGGTGCGCCATGGGGCCGGCGTCTTCCGGGAACTGGTGCTGGCGCAGCGTGCGCACGTCCTCGATGCGCTTGACGGCCCGAGCGCTTGGGCTTTGCGCCAGGTCCTGGCTGAATTCCTGATCGCGGAAGACGGTGAGGCCTTCCTTGAGCGAGAGCTGGAACCAGTCGCGGCAGGTGATGCGGTTGCCCGTCCAGTTGTGGAGGTACTCGTGGCCCACCACGCTTTCGATGCCGGCATAGTCCGCATCGGTGGCCGTGGCGGGGTTGGCCAGCACGTACTTGGTGTTGAAGATGTTGAGGCCCTTGTTCTCCATGGCCCCCATGTTGAAGTCGCTCACCGCCACGATCATGAAGCGGTCGAGGTCGAGCGACAGGCCGAAGCGCGCTTCGTCCCAGGCCACCGAGGCAATGAGCGAGTTCATCGCGTGTTCGGTCTTGTCCAGGTCGCCGGCGCGCACGTACACCTGCAGCAGGTGCTCGCGGCCCGAGCGGGCGCGGATCTTCTGTTCGCGGCACACCAGGCGGGCAGCCACCAGGGCGAAGAGGTAGCTGGGCTTGGGGTGCGGGTCCACCCACTTCGCGTAGTGCTTGCCGCCGTCGAGCGGGCCCTGCTCGACCAGATTGCCGTTGGACAGCAGCACCGGGTACTTGGCGGCGTCGGCCTTCAGCGTCACGCTGAAGGTGGCCATCACGTCCGGGCGGTCGAGGAAGTAGGTGATGCGGCGGAAGCCTTCGGCCTCGCATTGGGTGAAGAAGCCGCCGCCCGAGGTGTACAGGCCCGAGAGCTGTGTGTTCTTCTCGGGCGAGCAGGTGGTGCGCACCTCCAGCGTGAACGGGGTCTCGGGCAGGTTGTCCAGCACCAGCTGCTGGTGCTCCACCCGGAAGGAGACCGAGTCCCCATTGACCAGCACGCGCGTGAGGTTGAGCTCCTCGCCGTCCAGGCGCAGGGCCTGGGCCGGCACGGCCGGGTTGCGCTCGACCTGCATGCGGTTGACGACCAGCGTCTTGGCCGGGTCGAGGTCGAACGTCAGGTCAACGCTGCGGATCCAGTAGGCCGGCGCGGTGTAGTCCTCGCGGCGGATCAGGGGGGAACTGCCTTCACGCATGGTCTTCTTTCTCAGATGCCTTGTTTGAGGCTGGCCTCTATGAATGGGTCCAGGTCGCCATCGAGCACCTTCTGGGTGTTGGAGATCTCGACGTTGGTGCGCAGGTCCTTGATGCGGCTCTGGTCCAGTACGTACGAGCGGATCTGGTGGCCCCAGCCGACGTCGGTCTTGCTGTCTTCGAGCTTCTGCTGCTCGGCCATGCGCTTGCGCATCTCGTGCTCGTACAGGCGCGAGCGCAGCATCTGCCAGGCCTCGTCGCGGTTGCGGTGCTGCGAGCGGTCGTTCTGGCATTGGACGACGATGCCCGTGGGGATGTGCGTCAGGCGCACCGCAGAATCGGTCTTGTTGATGTGCTGGCCGCCCGCGCCGCTGGCGCGGTAGGTATCGGTGCGCACGTCGGCCGGGTTGATCTCGATCTCGAAGGAGTCGTCCACCTCGGGGTAGACGAAGACGCTGGCAAACGAGGTGTGCCGACCGCCCGCGGAATCGAAGGGGCTCTTGCGCACCAGGCGGTGCACGCCGGTCTCGGTGCGCAGGTAGCCGAAGGCATAGTCGCCCTCGATCTTGATGGTGGCGCTCTTGATGCCGGCCACATCGCCCTCGGACTCTTCCATCACCTCGGTCTTGAAGCCCTTGCGCTCACAGTAGCGCAGGTATTGGCGCAGCAGCATGCTGGCCCAGTCGCAGGCCTCGGTGCCGCCTGCGCCGGCCTGGATGTCGATGAAGCAGTTGTTGGGGTCGGCCGGGTTGCTGAACATGCGCCGGAACTCGAGCCCCTCGACGTCGTGCGCCAGCGAAGCGGTCTCGGCCTCGATGGCCTGCAGGCCGTCGTGGTCGTCCTCGGCCTTGCTCATCTCGTAGAGCTCGAGGTTGTCCGACAGCTCGCGCTCCAGACGGGAGATCGTCTCGACCACGGCCTCGAGCGCCTTCTTCTCGCGGCCCAGTTCCTGGGCGTGCTTGGGGTCGTTCCAGACGGCCGGGTCTTCCAGCGCGGCGTTGACCTCGCTCAGACGGATGGACTTGTGTTCCCAGTCAAAGATACCTCCGTAGCTCGGCGGTGCGCTGGCGCAGGTCTTCCAGGGTGGTGCCGATGAGGTTGATGCGTTCTGCTTCCATGGTGCTGTCCTTGTTCGTGCGGGGCGGGGAGGCGCCAAGGCCGACCCGGCGCGGCTGCTGCCGCGAAAACGGGCATTTTCGCACGGGAGGCGGTGCTGGCGGCGCTCAGGCCAGGAAGGCGTCGAGGTGGGCGGCCAGGACTTCGGGCTGGTCGTGGTGCAGCATGTGGCCGGCGGGTGAGAGCACGCGCCGTTCGAGCTGCCTCACCACTTGCAGCCGGGCCTCGAAATCCGCGCGCGGGTAGCGGTCGCCCCACCACTTGGCCACGTCGGTGCGGTCGCCTTCCACCCACAGCACGGGTGCGGTGATGGCGGCCCAGCAGGCCAGCACTTCGTCCTTCTGGTAGAGCACCGGGTTGCGGCGCTTGTGGGCGGGGTCGCCCAGGATCTCCCATTGGCCGTCCTCACGCTGGCGGGCCCAGTGCGGAGCCAGCCAGTCGGCGAACTCGGGCCGCAGCAGGGGGTTGTTCTTGCGCAGGCGGTGCGCCACGGCTTCCAGGCTGGGGTAGGGGCGCAACTCCTGCGGGGCCTTCAGTTCATCCAGCCAGGCGGCGTAGTTCTTCGGCGCGCTGGTGGGCCGGCTGGCGGGCAGGCCGAAGCCTTCGAGGTTGATGAGCCGGCGGATGCGCTGGGGCCGGATGCCGGCATAGAGCATGGCCACGTTGCCGCCCATGCTGTGGCCCAGCAGGTCCACGGCCTGATCGGGCAGCAACTGGTCGAGCAGGGTGTCGAGGTCGCCCAGGTAGTCGGGGAACCAGTAGCTGTCGGCCTGCGGGGCCTCGCTGTGGCCGAAGCCGCGCCAGTCGGGGGCGATCACGTAGCGCTGCGAGGCCATGGCATCGACGACGAACTGGAAGGAGGCGCCCACGTCCATCCAGCCATGCAGCATCACCAGGGCCGGCGTGTCCGGGCCGATCCACTCGGGCGAGCCCCAGTGGTGCACGTGGTAGCGCAGGCCGCGGATGGGGAGCGACGTCGGGCAGGACGGACGGCGGGGAACGTAGGGCTTCGACGGGGGCACGCTCACTCCATCGCCTGGGCGCGCACCATGCCGGCGTAGAGCCCGCCCTGGGCCATCAGCTCGTCATGGCGACCGGACTCGACCACCCGCCCGTCGGAGAGCACATAGATGCAGTCGGCGTTGCGCACCGTGCTCAGGCGGTGGGCGATGAGCACGAGCGTCTTTTCACCCTGCCACTGTTCGATGGACTGTTGAACGATGCGCTCCGATTCGGTATCGAGCGCCGAGGTGGCCTCGTCGAAGACCCAGATGCGGGCGTCCTTGTAGAGCGCTCGCGCGATGGCCAGCCGCTGGCGCTGGCCGCCCGAGAGCTTGCTGCCGTTGGCGCCGATGTTGGCGTCCAGGCCCTCGGGCTGGGCCTGCACGAAGTCCCACAGGTTGGCTGCGCGCAGGGCGGCTTCGATGCGAGGGCGATCGGGCGCCTGGGCGTAGGCCACGTTCTCGGCAATGGAGCCGTCGAAGAGCACGATGTCCTGCGACACCACGGCAAACTGCCGGCGCAGCGAGGTCTTGCGGATCTCCTGGATGTCCAGGCCGTCGAGCTCGATGCGGCCGCTGGTGGGAGCCACGAAGCCGAGCATCGCATTGATGGCGGTCGTCTTGCCCGAGCCCGAAGGGCCGACCAGCGCGATCGTGCGGCCGGCGGGGAAGTGCATCGTCAGGTCGCGCAAGGCGGGCTGCTCGCTGCCGGGGTAGATGATCTGCACATGGTCGAAGCGGATGTCGCCACGGCACTGGGCCGGGTCGAGCTCCCGCGTGCCGGGGTCGGGCTCGGCCGGGGTGTCCATCAGCTCGAAACAGGCCCGAGCCCCGATGAGGCCGCCGATGATGGGTTGCATCACGTCAGTCAGATGGCGCATCGGCGAGATGGTCATCAGCAAGGCCGCGATGAAGGCCACGAACTCGCCCACGGTGGCCTCGCCGCGGTGGGCCTCCACCAGCGCGAGCGTGAGGATGATCGCCACACCCAGGCTGGCGACCACCTGGGTGAGCGGGGTCATGGTGGCCGCAGCCGCGACGTTCTTCAGCGTGGTGCGGCGCAGCCGCTGTGCCTCGGCGTCGAAGCGCTTGCGCTCGAACTCGCCGGCGTCGAAGGTGCGCACCACGCGCCAGGCCCGCGAGATGTCGTCGACGATGCGCACCAGGCGGATCTGCGACTCGTAGGCCTGGGTGCCCACCGACAGCACGCGCTTTTGCACCTTGCGCACCACGAAGGCCAGCAGGGGCATGATGATCAGCGACAGCAGCGTGAGCTTCCAGTTCAGATAGAGCAGGTAGCCCAGCAGCGCAAAGAAGGTGGTGCCGTCACGCAGGGCCGTGGTCAGGGCGCGCGACAGCGAGGCGGTGGCGGTCTGCGGGTCGTTGATGACCTTGGCTGCGGCCACGCCCGAGCTCATGCGGTTGTACAGGCTGGCATCGGCGCGCATGACGGCGCGCATGAGGTCGGAGCGCAGCGACAGCACCGCGTGCGACACCGACCAGTTGAAAAGATAGGTGCCACAGAACGCCAGCAGGCCCCGCACGGCGAACAGGCCGATGACGGCCAGCGGTACGACCCACAGCGGGAAGCCCAGCTCGGCCTTGAAGCCGCTGTCGAGCAGCACCTTGAGCAGGGCCGGCACCAGCGGCTCGACGGCTGCCGAGAGGAAGAAACAGACCACACCCAGGCTCACGCCGGCCTTGTGGGGCCGGACATAGCTCAGCAGGCGCTTGGCGACGGTCTTGAGGCTCATGCAATACAGGACATGGGGCGGGGTGCGAGGGGGGATTGTGCCTTGCCTCGGGCGCGGAGCCGGGGCAACCCCGAGGTGCGGCTTGCCTCCAGGGCTGGCACCATCGCGCCAGTACAAGGCTCCAGGACCCCTCCGTGACACGATCCCCCCATCTGTCCTCCGCGTTCGACACCCACGGCGAACTGCATGCCTCGTTCCGCTGGCAGGTCCCCGCTCTGTTCAACATTGCCCACGCCTGCTGCCATCGTTGGGCCCGGGACGACGGGGAGCGAACGGCCGTCCTGTACGAACACGAGTCCGGCCGGCGTCTGACTTTGAGTTACGCCGATCTGCAAGCCCAGGCCAACCGGTTGTCGCATGCGCTGGAGCGCCTCGGGGTGCAACCGGGTGACCGCGTGGCCCTGGTGATGCCTCAGCGGCCCGAAACCGCCGTCGCGCACATGGCGGTCTACCAGATGGGGGCGGTGGCGATGCCGCTGTCCATGCTCTTCGGGCCGGAGGCCCTGGCCTATCGCCTCGCCCACAGCGAGGCGGTGGTGGCCATCGTCGATGAGACCTCGATCGCGAACCTGCGCCAGGCGCGCGCCGAGTGTCCGGCGTTGCGCCACGTCGTGGCCGTGGGCGAGGCCCGCGGGCAGGGGGACATCGACTGGGACGCCGCGCTGGCCCGCGAGTCGGGGCTCTATGTGGGGCGGACCACGCGGGCGGACGACCCGGCCGTGCTGATCTACACCAGCGGCACCACGGGTCCGCCCAAGGGAGCGCTCATTCCGCACCGGGCGCTGATCGGCAATCTGCCGGGCTTCGTGGCAAGCCAGAACTGGTTTCCCCGCGAGGGCGACGTGTTCTGGTCACCGGCCGACTGGGCCTGGACGGGGGGGCTGATGGATGCGCTGCTGCCCACGCTCTACTTCGGCCAGCCCATCGTGGCCTACCAGGGCCGGTTCAGCCCGGAGAAGGCCTTCGAGCTGATGGAGCGCTACAAGGTGACCAACACCTTCCTCTTCCCCACCGCCCTCAAGGCGATGATGAAGGCCGTGCCTGCGCCGCGCGAGCGCTACCGCCTGAAGCTGCGCGCCATCATGAGCGCCGGCGAGGCGGTGGGCGACGCGGTGTTTGCCTATGGCCGGGATCGGCTGGGCGTGACGATCAACGAGATGTTCGGCCAGACCGAGATCAACTACGTCGTTGGCAATTGTGGCGAGTTCGTGGATGGGGCCGGGCGGGTTCACCCGGGCTGGCCCGCCAAGCCGGGCAGCATGGGCCGGCCTTACCCGGGCCACCGTGTGGCGGTGATTGATGACAACGGGCAGATCTGCCCGCCGGGGGTGCCGGGCGACGTGGCGGTGCATCGTCGCGACATCCATGGCGACCTTGACCCGATCTTCTTCCTTGGTTACTGGAAGAACGAGGAGGCTACGCGTGGAAAGTTCACTGGCGACCCGGAAGACTCCTGGTGCCGCACCGGCGACACCGCGGTGATGGACCAGGACGGCTACCTCTGGTATCAGGGCCGCAGTGACGATGTCTTCAAGGCCGCGGGCTACCGCATCGGGCCCAGCGAGATCGAGAACTGCCTGGTCAAGCACCCGGCCGTGGCCAACGCGGCCGTGGTGCCCAAGCCCGATCCCGAGCGCGGTGCGGTCGTGAAGGCCTACGTGGTGCTGGCGCCCGGTCATGTGGGGGACGCGGCCCTGGTCGAAGACCTCCAGCAGCATGTGCGCGGGCGGCTGGCGCCTTACGAATACCCCAAGGAGATCGAGTTCATCGAGGCCCTGCCGATGACCACCACTGGCAAGGTCCAGCGGCGGGTGCTGCGGCTGCAGGAGGAGGAGCGGGCCCGCGCCGCCGGCGTCTGATCCGCGAGCCCCGGTCGCAATCAGTTCTGAGGCAGGCTGTCGCTGCGCACCGACAGGTTCTGGATGCGCAGGTCGTCGGTTGCGGCCACATCGGCCGCGGCGAAGGGCGTCGTCCGCGGATGGCGAGCCGCCAGGTACTGCGCCAGCGCCCGCTGCTCGGCGCCTTCGGTGGTGAAGGTCTTGGTGGTCCCGGGGGCCACCAGGTCGACACGGTTCGGGGCGGCCAGTGCCGTCAGCGGGTAGGTATCACCGCCGCCGGCCAGGAAGTCCAACGTCACGATGCGGTAAGTCGTGTCCACGGGCACCTGGAAGCTGCCGGCAGAGTAAACCACTTGGGGGCCGGTGGCCGGCCCGTTGCCGTCAGGATCGTCCACCACCAGGGTGCGCACGCGTGAACCGGCGGGCTGGCCGGGGTCGAAGCTGAAGCGCAACCCGCCGACTTGCGGGAACTTGCCCTGGGTGGAGCTGGGGGTCCAGTCCGACACACCATGCTCGATCACGGCCTTCAGTTCGGCTGCGGTGAGGGTGAGCAGCGACAGGCCGTTGTTGAAGCGCAGTGCGAACTCGATGTCGAGCTGGGACACGTCACCGGCCTGCTTGCCCACCGCGGGGTTCGCCGCGGTCGGGACCTTGACGCCGCCACTGGTGGAGCCCGGCGGGGCGTTGATCGTGCCGATGGACGAGCGGATGCCGCCGCCGTTCTTGATCGAGACCGCCGTGCTGCCATCCACCGTGCGGGCCCAGGCCAGGTTGGCATCGGCCGTGAGGTTGCCCAGGTTGGATTCCTGGTTGCGCACGATGACCCGGTCGCCCTCCAGGTAGACGGAAGTGGCTCCAAAGAGATTGCCGTCCTTGGCGTTGATGACCGCCTGGATCTTGTCGGCGATAGCGGCCACGGCGGGCATGGCGTCCGCCGGAGTCAGGCCCGCGCGCGCCAGTCCTTCGGTGTCGCTGGCCCAGGCGCCGTTGAGGGCGCTGTCCAGTCGACGTGTGATGATCCGGCCCTGCTCATCGAAGGGCAGCACGATGCGGCCAAGGTATTTGTAGTCGGCATCGACGTTCACCACCAGCACGGGCGCCCCGGAGGGGGAGGTGTAGCGAAGGGGGTAGTTACCCCCGTTCGTGTCGCCCGGGCGGATGCGGTCGTTGCCGTCGTACAGGCCGGTGTTGGAGCCGCCGGCGATGATCAGGTCCACGTCGCGCAGCCGTGTGGCCAGGCCTTGCTCCACCTGCAACTGCTGCATGTGGGCCAGCAGGATGATCTTGTTGATGCCGCTTGCCACGAGTGCGTCCACGGACGGCTGGATTTCGGAGGCCAGCAGGTCAAGGTCACTCGGAGCTGCCGGGCGTATGGCGATGTTCCCGACCGTGGTGATGCTGGCCAGCGTGGGCGTGGTGGCGCCCACCACACCGATGCGTTCGCCATCCACGGTGATCACGGTGTACTTGGCAATCTTTCCGTGCAGGGTCGAGGCTTCGGCCCCGTCGTTCGCGGGCAGGGCTGCGCTGGCCAGGTTGGCTTCATTCGTGAAGTCGAGGTTGGCCGACAGGTAAGGGAACTGCGCGCCCGGCCAGGCACCACTGGGTCGGATCAGGTCACTCACGGTGCGCGGACCGAGGTCGAACTCATGGTTTCCCAGGGCTGAGGCCTGCAATCCCATGGCATTGAGGATGGCGATGTCGCCGCGGCCCGCTGAGGGGGCCCCGAGTTCGGGAGTCAGAGAGGCATCGTCGGCAGCGTTGAAAAACGGCCCCGGAATGTAGTTGTCGCCAGACGACAGAAAGAGCGTGCGCTGCGGCATCTGCGCGCGGAAGTGGGCCACGAGAGCCGACAAGCCCTTCGAGTTGGTGACGAGGTCGCCGCCGCTGTCCATGTCGGCCACGTGCAGCACCTGCAGGGTGTAGGTCGCTTCGGGCGGGGGCGGGTCGTCGCTGCCGCCGCAGGCAGCCAGGCCGATGATGGCCAGCAAGGGCAGAAGGAAGGTCAGACGTCGGGTCCAGCGGGCAGGCATCAGGAACTCCTCGATTCAAAGCCCTCCACCTTGGCGCGGTCCTGTGGCAGCTTGATGACCGTGACCGATTGCACGGTCGAGCATCAATAGGGGGGTGTATCGCCATGAGATGTCGCGCTCGGGCGGGCAGGGTGCGCGCGACAATGGGGCATCGATGGAACTGCTGGACATCCGCACCCTCTTCATGGCTGACGCCCTCGTCGGGCTCAGCCTGGCCTGCGTGGTCTTCGTGGCCCGCTGGGGCCTGCCGGCGCAGGTGCGCGGTGTGTGGGTGTGGGCGGCCGGCGATGCCGTTGCGGCCGTGGCCCGGGCGCTGTACGTCGTGCGCGACGAACTGCCCCAGATGCTGGGGATCGTGGCGCCCAACTCGCTGCTGCTCGGTGGTTTCCTGCTGCACTACCTGGCGTTGCGCCTGCTGTTCGATCGGCGCTTGCCGATGCTCTGGGTCCTGGCGCCACCGGCCGTCATCGTGCTGTCCTTTGTTGCAGCGGCGGCGTTCGAGGTTTCATTTGCATCGAGGGTGATCCTGTTCACCACGCTGGCGGTGACCCTGTGCCTGGTCTGCGCGGGTGCCGCATGGCAGGCACGCCAACGCTCGACCGGGGCACGGGTGATGGTGCTCGCTTTCCTGCTGATGGCCGCGATGGCCTTGCTCCGCGTCATCGGCGGGGCGGCCCCGGGTGTGAACGACGTCTTCGCCATGTTCGCCGGCCAGCATGTGTCCGTCCTGGGCGCCATCGTGCTGCAGATTGCCATCACCGTGGGTTACCTGCTGTGCCTCAACGAGACACTTCGGCGCGAGTTGGAGCGTCTGTCCGGCACGGACATGCTGACGGGTGCCTACAACCGCCGCGGTCTGCTGGCCGAGATGGCCCGTGACCTCGACCGTGCGCGCCGACAGGGGCACCCCGTGTCGCTCGTGATGTTCGACATCGATCACTTCAAGCGGGTCAACGATGAGCGCGGGCACCCCGTGGGGGATCTGGTGCTCACGGCGTTTGCCGAACTGGTGACGCGGCGCATGCGGTCCACCGACCTGCTGGCCCGCTATGGGGGCGAGGAGTTCGTCCTGGTGCTGCCGGGGGCGACGTCCGAGGAGGCCAAGCTGGTGGCCGACCGGGTGCGCCGGGAAGTGCCGGCGGCCGCGCTGGCCCCGGGGCTGGACGGCATCACCGTCAGCGCCGGCGTGGCCTGCTCCGATGAGCCCGGTCTGGGTCTGCAGGCCCAGGCGCTGATCGCGGCGGCCGATCGCCGCCTGTATGCGGCCAAGCGCACCCGCAACGCGGTCATTGCCCACGACGATGGCCCGGCCGACCCCGTGCCGCTGAGCGCAGCTGCCTGAGCCCCTGCGGCAGGCTGGACGAAATCCTGCGCCTGAGCGAGTATCTGAGCCTCGCCAACGGAGAGTCCATGGATTTCGTGAAGGAAATCGAGCGCTTGCAGCGCGAGCAGAGCCGGAAGCTGGGGCTCGGGGATGCCAACGCCCCCGGGGCGGTCATGCCGCCTTCCGCGCCCGAGCCAGCGGCCACCCCAGCCAAAGGGGGTGGTACGGGGCGCCAGCGCTCGTCGGCATCGAAGCCCGACCCCTCGGGGGCGGCCCCGGGGGCGACTGCAGCCCGCGGCGCAGCGGCGGTGGTGGCGGGCGTGGCCTTGCTGGTGCCGGTGGCGATCCTCGTGGGCTTTGCGCTGTCAGGCCTCGAAGACGCCTGGGACGGCGAGTACCTGTACCCCATCGAGGCGCTGTTCGTGGTCGGTCCGCTCGTGCTGGCCGTGGCCGTGCTGCAGGTGCGGCGCCAGATCGTGAGTGCCGTGCGGGCCGGGCGCACGGCCGCCCCGGGCGGGTCGCGCGTGCCCTGGCTGGTGCCGGTGCTCGGCGCGCTGGTGGCGGCGGCGATCGCCCTGTCGAGCATCTTCCCCCGCGGGGTGCCCTTGGGCTACTGAGACCGCTGGCGGGTCAGTGCGACAGGACCACCGGGATCGTCATCTGGGTCAGCAGCGAACGGGTCGCACCGCCCAGCACCCATTCGCGCAGCCGCGAGTGACCGTAGCCACCCATCACGAGCAGGTCGCTGCCCCGGTCTGCCGCATACGACAAGAGGGCATTGCCCACGTCGATCACCTTCGGCTGACGTGAGGTCGAATGCCGCACGCCATGGCGGGTGAGCCAGGCCGAGAGCTCATCCAGCTGGGCCGCGCCCGCCGGGGCACCGGCCTCTTCGAACACCACCACGTCCACCTGGCCCGCCGCCTGGAGCAGGGGCATGGCATCGGCCACCGTCCGCGCGGACTCGCGTGTGGGCTTCCAGGCCAGCAGGATGCGTTGGCCACAGGTCGCTGGTGCACCGATGTAGGGGACGACCAGCACGGGCCGCCCCGACAGCATCAGCACCTGCTCGGCCAGGGCCCCGCCACCGGTCTCCATCAGATCTTCGGGATGGTGCTGTCCCACCACGACGAGATCGCTGCAACGGCCGTGCAGCACGACCGCGGGTGCGCTGTCCTGTTCCTCGATCACCGCATGCGTGCTGCGCAGCCCCTGCGCCTGCGTGCGGAACCGCTCGGCCGCCTCCTCTGCGCGGCGTCGCAGGTGATCCATCGACAACTGCACATAGTTGGGCGAGCCCACGGCCAGGCCCACGTCCACCGGCATCTGCACCCAGCCCGTGGGTGCGAGGCCCGTGAGATGCGCGTCGAACCGCCGGGCGAGGTCGCATGCCAGCGCCACACGGGCTTCACAGGCAGGGCTGGTGTCGAGGTGGACCAGCATTTGGCGGATGTTCATGGAGCCTCCGGGATGGGCGTTGCGGTGGTCTGATTCTGCGCAGGCCACGGCCCATGGGCTTGATCTGGCTCAAGCCAGGCGGTCCGCCTCAGCCAAACACCGCCACCACCTGGTAGCCCAGGGCGGCGAGGCGGCCGTCCGGGCTCCACAGGTGCGTGCTTTCGCTGACATAGCCGCCAGCGCCGGCATGCGTGTCCTTGTCCACGCGCCACCACCCGGTCGAGGCCATCGCGGCATCGGGCAGCGCATGAGACTGAAGCTCCAGCGACCATGACACGGAACTCGCCGGGGTCGGGGCACGAAACCGGCTCAAGGAAGGTGTCGGAGCAGCATCGGCCAGCATCACCGCCAGCAGCTCGGCATCCACTCCCTGGGCATCATGCAGACGCAGATGGATGCGTGAATGCCAGGTGTCCGTGCCCGAAAACGGCGGGGCTCCCTCGGCCCATCGGAAATCCACATGCTGCGTGAAGGCGGGGGCGAGTCCCGCAACATAGGGCCGCCCGATCGACGCGTCCGGATCGAGCGCCACCTCGGGACGGCGTGGGTCCAGCGCGGGCAGACGGGTCTCGCGTCCGATCCCGAACACGCCCACCAGCACGGCTGCCACTTGCCCCGCCTGCGTCACCTGGGCCTGGACCTGGCGTACGTTGCGGCCCTCACGCAGCACCTGCACGGACACCTGCACCTCGCCTGCGGCCACCGGGGCGATGAAATTGGTTTGCAGCGCGCGCAGCGGCCAGTCGGCGCCCGCCACATCGCGCATGGCGGCCACGCCGTAGACGGCGATCAGGCCGCCAAAGGCGGTGCGGCCTTGCTGCCAGTCCGGAGTGAGGGGCAGCGTGACGGAGTCGTTCGTGCGGTGGCGCTGCGCGAGCAGGCGCGAAAGGGGCGTGGGCGTGTCCATGGCAGCGGGCTTGAGCGTTGAAGACGGTCAATTATCGAACGATCGTTCGATTTGGATGTCCCCAGGGCGTCACATGTACCCAATCGTTACGGTTGTCGGCCCCGGCTGACAGTGGCCTCGAGCCGCTTCCGACAGTCGCGGCGACGGGGTTTTCCTAAAGTCCTCTCAACCGCATCGCTTCGATCGGTCCGAGCAGTGGGGCTTGCGTGGCCCGGGCTGCATCAGCCGCCTCCGGTGGCACAGACGACTTGAAAGGAGAAACGCCATGAAGAAGACCGCCATCCTTGCTGGCACCGTGATCACTGCCCTGGCCCTGGTGGGCTGCGGGAAGTCCGAGGAAGAACAGACCCTGGGCCAGCGGGCCGATACGAGCATCGCCCAGGCCAAGCAGTCCATGCGCGACATGGGACAGGAGGCCCGTCAAGGCATGGAACGTGCCGGCGAGGCCGTGGGTGAGCAGGTGGAGCGCGCCGGCGATGCCATCGGCGATGCCGCGATCTCGGCCCAGGTGAACGCCGAACTCGCCAAGGACCCGCAGCTCAGCGCACTCGACATTGACGTGGACACGACCGCCGGTCGTGTCAAGCTCAGCGGCACGGCCCCCACGCCCGAGGCGCGCGACCGAGCCACCCAGCTGGCGTCCAGCGTGAGCGGTGTGCAGAGCGTGGACAACCTGCTGCAGGTTGAAACGCGTCAGCAATAAGCCCGCAGGGCTGCACTGGACGGCCGGTGAGCCCTCTGGGCCACCGGCTGTTTGGCGTCAGGCCGCGTCGTCGGCCACCTGCAGCACCAGCTTGCCGAAGTTCTCGCCGTTGAAGAGCTTGAGCAGCGTCTTGGGAAAGGTGTCCAGGCCGCGCACCACGTCCTCGCGGGAATGCATGCGGCCCTCGCGCAGGTAGCCTGCCATCTCGGCGATGGCCTGGGGGTAGCGGTCGGCGTAGTCGAACACCACCATGCCTTCCATGCGGGCACGGTTCACCAGCAGCGACAGATAGTTCTTCGGACCGGCCACCGGGGTGGTGTTGTTGTACTGGCTGATGGCGCCGCAGATGATGATGCGGGCCTTGCGGTTGATGCGCGTGAGTACGGTGTCGAGGATGTCGCCGCCCACGTTGTCGAAGTAGATGTCCACGCCCTGCGGGCAGTGGTCCTTCAGGCCGGCACGCACGTCGCCGCCCTTGTAGTCGATGCAGGCGTCGAAGCCCAGTTCGCGCACCACCCACTCGCATTTGGCCGGTCCGCCGGCGATGCCCACGACGCGGCAGCCCTTGATCTTGGCGAGCTGCCCCACCGTCTGGCCCACGGCGCCCGCAGCACCCGACACCACCACGGTTTCGCCGGCCTTCGGCTGGCCGATGTCCATCAGGCCGAAATAGCCGGTCATGCCGGGCATGCCCAAGACATTGAGCCACTGCGTCCAGCTGCCGGCCCGCAGATCGATGCGGGCCAGGCCCGCGCGGCGCAACTCGTTCTCGGCGAACAGCGCGTACTCCTGCACGCCCAGGCTGCCGGTCACGGCGTCGCCGACGGCAAAGGCCGGGTTGTTGGAGGCCACGACACGGCCCACGCCGCCGGCGCGCATGACTTCCCCGATGCCCACGGGCGGGATGTAGGACTTGCCCTCGTTCATCCAGCCGCGCATGGCCGGGTCGAGCGAGAGGTAGAGCGTCTTCACCAGCACGCCGCCGGGGCCGGGGTCGGCCACGGGCTCGGTGGTGAACTGCCAGTTGGCATCGGTGGGCAGGCCGACCGGGCGGGCGGCCAGGCGGACCTGGTGGTTGACGGGGGTGCTCATGGCGTCTCCTGGTTGGCCGGGCCTCGGGGCCCTGGAAGGCGGCAATGAAACCATGGACGGCTCCGGTCCGCCGTCACCTTGGCGACGCAGGTGCAGGCGGGGGCGGTGCGGCGGCGGCTTCGCGATCGGCCTGCAGGCGCAGCGGGGCGCGCGGCTGCCGGCGATCGGGGCAGGCCGGGTCGTCGAGCTTGCGCATCGCCGTCTCGGCGGCCACGTTGAGGAAGTCCAGCATGATGGGCGCGCTGTCGATCAGGGTGCGACGGTCCTGGTGGAACTCGGGATGCCACTGCAGGCCGCGGGCATAGCCTTCGCCTGTCCAGCGGATGGCTTCGACCACGCCGTCCAGCGAGGACACCGCTTCCACCACCACCTGCTTGCCCAGCTGGTCCACCGCCTGATGGTGGATGCTGGTCACGCGAAGCTGGGTCGATTTCGGATAGAGCTGGGCCAGCTGCGATCCCTGCAGGAAGGTGATGTCGTGCTCGAACTGGTCATACAGTTCGGAGTCCACATGGCGATGGGTGTTGGGGCATTGGGTCTGCAGGTCCTGGTAGAGCGTGCCACCGAAGGCCACGTTCAGGAGCTGGCAGCCGCGGCACACGCCGATCACCGGTTTGCCCTGGTCGAGGAAGGAACGCAGCAGGGCCAGCTCGTAGCGGTCACGCACCGGGTCGCCGCTCCAGCGTGGGTCGATCGGTTCCTGGCCGTAGGTCTGGGGGGCGACATCGGCACCGCCTTGCAGCACCAGGCCGTCGAGCTCGGCCACGTATTCGTCCACCGACAGATGCCGGGCGGCGCGGCGGCTGTCTTCGGCCACGGCCGGCACCATGAAGGCCATGGCGCCATGCTCCATGATCCAGTGGGCGAGCGATTGCTCCAGGTATTGCAGGGTCTTGTTGCGAAACCCCAGCTCGGGAGGCACCTGGTAGAGAAGACGCGCCGAGATGCCGATGCGCAGGGGCCGCGTCGGAAGCGGTGAGTAGCGGGTCATGCCTGATTGTGACGCCAGGCTTGCAGCTGCGGTCAAGCCGGGGCATTGCAAGAGGCGAAAAAAAACCGCAGCGGATGCTGCGGTTTCTTCGGTTCGGGCGACAGCCCGAGGGGATTACAGCGGGCGGATGTTGGCCGCTTGCAGGCCCTTCTGGCCTTGCTTGACTTCGAATTCGACGCGCTGGTTTTCCTGCAGCGTCTTGAAGCCATTGCCCTGGATGTCACGGAAGTGCGCGAACAGGTCGGCGCCGCCGGCGTCCTGGGCGATGAAGCCATAGCCCTTGCTTTCGTTGAACCACTTGACGGTGCCGGTTTGGGTGCTCATGGAGCTTTCCTTCAAATAAAAATAGATAGAACAAGGCAGGCGCGCACAGCGTGCACGATGCACCTGCAGGAAACACTCAAGAGACGGAACCCGGGGGATTCAAACGAGGCTTGTGCGGGCGAGCCCGGACAAGACGGGGAAGACCTCAAAGACCGACGGTCTGGCGTGTACCTGGGGTGGACTGTACACCATTCGCACCGTTCGTGGGCGCGGTGGGCGACTTTCGCCATTTCGGGGGGAAAACCCGGTGCATCGGCGCAACGGCCGGGCTAACGTGACGTGATGCTCTTTCCGGACTTCCCTGTGGAGACGCTGATGTTTGAAACCACCATTGCCGGCAGCCTGCCCAAGCCCGACTGGCTGGCCGAAACCCACAAGCTCTGGCCGCAGTGGCGCGCCCAGGGCGAGGCCCTGAGGCAGGCCAAGCTTGACGCCACGCTCCTGTGGATCAAGGCCCAGGAAGATGCGGGCCTGGATGTGGTGACCGACGGTGAGCAGTCGCGCCAGCACTTCGTCCATGGTTTCCTGGAGCAGGTCGAAGGCATCGACTTCGAGCACAAGGTGAAGATGGGCATCCGTGACAACCGCTACGAGGCGATGGTGCCCCAGGTGGTGGGGCCGCTGCGCCTGAGGGGGCGTGTCCATGCCGACGAGGCCCGGTTCGCGCGGGCGCATACGAAGCGCAAGCTCAAGTTCACGCTGCCCGGGCCCATGACCATCGTCGACACCGTGGCCGACCGCTACTACGGCGACAAGGTCAAGATGGCCATGGCCTTTGCCGAACTGCTGAACCAGGAAGCCCTGGCCCTGCAGG
>VFQQ010000309.1_pt1 | contig 109814 bp, 112 predicted proteins | sample 3512341 | NCBI WGS metagenome assembly VFQQ01 (sample SAMN10412373, study PRJNA504923) | tailings metagenome | isolation source: Relicate 2 Philex TSF1 revegetated site | place: Philippines: Tuba, Benguet | collected 2017-08-29 | reverse complement strand
GTCACCTCACCCACGGCATGGCGCTCAACATGAGCGGCAAGTGGTTCAACGTCGTCTCCTACGGCCTGAACGAGAAGGAAGAGCTGGACTACGACGCCATGGAGCGCAAGGCCCATGAAACCAAGCCCAAGCTGATCATCGCGGGCGCTTCGGCCTACAGCCTGCGCATCGACTTCGCCCGGTTCGCCAAGGTGGCCAAGGATGTCGGCGCCATCTTCATGGTGGACATGGCCCACTACGCGGGCCTGATCGCCGCGGGCGTCTACCCCAACCCGGTGCCGCATGCGGACGTGGTCACCTCCACCACCCACAAGAGCCTGCGTGGCCCGCGCGGTGGCATCATTTTGATGAAGGCCCAGCACGAAAAGGCCATCAACAGCGCCATCTTCCCCGGCCTGCAAGGCGGCCCGCTGATGCACGTGATCGCCGCCAAGGCGGTGGCCTTCAAGGAAGCGCTCTCCCCCGAATTCACCGCATACCAGCAGCAAGTGCTGACAAATGCCTCCATCGTTGCCGAAACCCTGACATCACGCGGCTTGCGCATTGTCAGTGGGCGCACCGAGAGCCACGTGATGCTGGTCGACCTCCGCGCCAAGGGCATCACGGGCAAGGAAGCCGAGACGGTGCTGGGCAGCGCGCACATGACGATCAACAAGAACGCGATCCCGAACGACCCGGAAAAGCCGATGGTGACCAGCGGTGTTCGCATCGGCACCCCGGCCATGACCACGCGCGGCTTCAAGGACGAGGAGGCTCGCCTGACCGCCAACCTGATCGCCGACGTGCTAGACAACCCGCGCGACCCGGCCAACATCGAAGCCGTTCGCGCCAAGGTCAACGCCCTGACGGCCCGCTTCCCCGTCTACAAATGATGTCCACGAGCCGCACAACGGGAGCGCACACCGCATGAAATGCCCGTTTTGCGGCCATCTTGAAACCCAGGTGGTGGAGACCCGCGTCTCGGAAGACGCGGATTTCATCCGCCGCCGCCGCCAGTGCGGCCACTGTGAGAAGCGGTTCACCACGTACGAGCGCCCCGAAGTGAGTTTCCCCGCCGTCGTCAAGAAGGACGGGCGACGGGTGGACTACGTGCCAGCCAAGCTTCGCGCCTCATTCGCACTGGCGCTGCGCAAGCGCCCGGTCAGCACGGAGCAGGTGGATGCCGCCATCGAACGCATCGAGGAAAAACTGCTGAACCTCGGTGCCCGGGAAGTCCCCGCCGCTCGCCTGGGCGAGATGGTGATGCGCGAACTGAAGAAGCTCGACAAGGTGGCCTACATCCGGTTCGCCAGCGTCTACCGCAGCTTCGAGGACATCGACGAATTCAGGGCCCTGGTGGACGAAGTCCGGCGCTGAATGTGCCCGTTTTCACGAGTGGAGAGAGCTGACTCCGCCCGTCGGGTCATTCCATAGCCCGGTCGGCCCGCGTCCGGGCTGTGCGCTGGCCCTCGATAGAGTAAGCATATGTACACTGCCTTGGCGCCAGAGAGAGCCACATTCGCACCCCGGGGGCGGGATGGCGGCTTCACGATCATCGAATTGATGGTGGTCGTGGCGCTGATTGCGGTGCTCGCCGGCCTCGCGGCACCCAGCTTCACCGACCTCCTCCGCCGATACAGGGTGGATTCAGTGCGTGAGACCTTCGCGGCCTCGGTGACATTGGCAAGAGAAGAGTCCATTCGACTTGGGACGCCTATCGTGATCCGCCGCATAACGGGCTGCGGAGTGACACTTTCCGGCAACCAGGACTGGAGTTGCGGTTGGCGTGTGTTCGCCGACCTCAATGGCGACAACACAATGAATGGCACGGAAACCCCCACCCAGGAGGTGACGTTGCCTGCCGGCGTCACGGTGCGAAAAGGGAATAGCACCAACCCACAGTTCATCACGATCAACCGCTTCGGCCAGGTCACACAGCTTGACCAACGGTTTGAGATGTTTCCTACTGGCATGGCGGCGACCAATGGCCAATTGGTCTGCTTCACAGCGGGCACCCGGCTGCGAACCGTCAAGAACGCGTCGACCTGTCCCTGACGTCCGATTCACGCATTGCTGCACGATGAACTACAAGGCATCTTCTCAACGTGGCGTCAGCCTGATCGAAGCGCTGGTGGCTTTGCTTGTGCTTGCGCTGGGCATCATGGGCATGGCGGGTATACAGACCCGAACCCTGGTCGAGTCTCGCACCACCAATTCCCGCGCCCTGGCTGTGCAACTCACTGACGATCTGCTGGATCGGATGCAGGCCAACTCGGCCATCCGGATCAATCCTCCCGCCACCAGTCCCTATCTAGCTGCCTGGGGCGCGCAGGCAGCAGCCCCCGTCGACTGCTACACGGCCGTCTGCACCGGTGCTCAACTGGCAGCTTTCGACCTTGTCCAATGGAAAGCGTCCCTTGCGCGTGTGCTGCCAAGTGGAGACGCCCGGGTTTTCCAGTCCAACACCGACAACGCGCAGTTTGGCGTGTTGATCGGCTGGACGGAAACGCAAGCAAAGAACCAGGGCGAAGCGACCGGCGCCCAAGCCACGCTGTTCACCGATGCAATCGCCATTCGGGATGCGGCCAATGCAGTGGGCACCGGCGTGGCGGGCATTGCTTGCCCCGCCGGTCTCATCTGTCATCTTGTCTACATCCGGCCATGAGGGAGCACGACTTGGCTTTGTTGCCTCTTCCCCGCTCACGCCGGGCGCGCCATCGACAAGCTGGCGTCAGCCTGCTGGAGCTGCTCATTGGCATCACCATTGGCTTGCTGGTGGTGGTTGCCGCAGTGGGCAGCCTGGTATTCACGCGCACGTCCTCCCTCTCTGTTGACGACAGTTCGCGATTGCAACAAGACGCCACCAATACCTTCCGGATACTGGGCCACCATATCCGACAGAGCGGTGCGCGCCGGATCGTGAATCCTTTGGCCGGCAACGCCAATGTGGAATTCAACAGTGCCTACGGAGGATTTGGCACGAATCCGAACACGAGTTCACCACTGGTGCTCCAGGGCACCGACGGAGCCGGTAGCGCACCCGACACCCTTCAGGTGAGCTATGACACCGACCCGGTGCTGCAAAGCATGGACTGCATTGGCGCACCGACGCTGGTGGCCAACAACATTTCAAGCACCTTCTCGGTGGTTGGTAACGAATTGCGCTGCCTGGGATCCGGGTCTGCAACCCAGTTCGCACTGCTCCAGGGTGTGGAGGACTTTCAGGTCCTGTACGGATTGAGGACGGGAGATAACCTGCAATATCTGACGGCAACAGCAATCACAGCATCGGTTCCTGCACCCTGGGATCGGGTCGAAACGGTACAGGTCTGTCTGCGCCTCGTCGGTGAGTTGGGCAACACTCCGGGCGCGGACGTCGCCGGTTGCAATGGGGAGAACGTCGCAAACGACGGGCGAATCCGCCGTGTCTTTTTCCGTGTCTTCAAGGTCCGCAATCAAGGCATATGAAAAACCATTCAGCTCAACTGCGGAAACAAACCCAGCAGGGGGTATCGCTCATCGTGGTGATGGTGATGCTGCTGCTTGGCACCATCCTGGTCCTGAGCAGCACCCGCCTGGGCTGGCTCAACGAGCGCCTCGTTGGCGGCGAAAGCGACTATCAGCGAGCATTCGCTGCAGCAGAGGCGCTCGTCCGCGACGCGGAACGAGATATACGTGGGCTGCGCATCGACAACGTCACTCCCTGCAACAACACAGCAGGGTATGTCGGGTGCCGCAACTTTCTTGGCAACCAACCGTTCTTCCCTCAGGAGGATGACGATCTGGACTTGCTGCAGGCGCGTGTCGTCGGGGGTGCCAACGGTTGCCTCCAAGGCATATGCCTCCCTGCCACGGTAACGACCCTCACCGCCGCCAACTGGACCACCAACCTGAACGCCATGACTGCCGCAGTGGGCACCGCCTCCGTGGCCGCGCGGTATGGCGAGTTCACGGGCATCAACCCGGCCACAGCAGGTAATCCACTCCTTTCATGGTCGCGCCCCGGTGTGGTTCCGGTCGTTGCGCCGCGTGCCTGGTATTGGGTAGAGGTCTTCAGATACACCGATGCGGGCGGCATCATCGCGGCGGCCGGCAACGTGCCGATTCCAGACAAGAAGCATCCCTATGTGTACCGCATCACAGCATTTGTGCAGGGGATGAAGCCAGGCACGCGCGTATGGTTGCGTTCCATCTTCGTGCCCCGGCCCCAGAACCAGAACATTTGACTTTCAGTGAGGTCACCATGAGAGTGCGTTCCCCATCCTGGCTTCTCTACAGCGCCTTTGCGCTCGCATGGTTGCATGGCCCACTGGGCGCTGCCCAGCTCAACCTGGCCCAGTCCCCTCCCGGGGCGGGGCGTGAGCCATCACCCAACATCATTGTGTCTGTCGACGATTCCGGCAGTATGGGCGCCACCGGCATTGCCACCCTGCAATCAGCTCTCCGACAGACCTTCGCGGAAACCAACGTTCCGGACGACCGCATCCGTTTGGCATGGCAGTCGATGAATCGGTGTCGGGGCATTCCGAGCAGCAGCACAGCCTGTGGCAATCTGAATGGCATGCGCCCGCTTCTGGGCACGCATCGAACCAACTTCATGACCTGGGTGAACACGCTGACGCCCGCCAATGGCACGCCGTCCCACCTGATGATCGACGAGGCGGGCAAGTACCTTAGCCGCACAGACCTTGGGATCAACAGTCCCTGGGCAGCCAGCCCCGGAACGCAGGAGGCACCTCTGCTGTCATGCCGGAAGTCGTTTCACATCTTCATGACCGATGGCGGCTGGAACAGTGCAGAGGCAACCAACACCAACAACCACGTGGACACCTCCGGGCCGGACTACCAGCGCATCTCACGTGCGGGCAACGCGGACAACACGAACTTCACATTACCTGATGGTGTCCAGTACTCCAATACGTCGAATCAAACAAGGTTGTACAGGGACACGTGGGGAGCCAACAACCTGAGCACGCTGTCGGACCTGGCTTTCTATTACTGGTCTCGGGATCTTCAACCCGGACTCGCCAACAACGTGAGGCGAAGTCCAAGGGATCAGATCCCTGAACAGAACTTTGGCACCGCCGCCAACCCCGCCACGCTGGAGTCTTACTGGAATCCGCGCAACAACCCGGCCACGTGGCAACACATGGTGAACTACACCATCGGCTTCAACGACGCTGCAACCTGGACGGGAGCACCCACCTTCACCGGTGACACCTTTACAGGCCTTGCCCCGCTCATCCGCGGAACCACCACCTGGCCATCGCCCTTCTGCGGCACGGGCAACAACTCCGCTTGCGATGGAAGCTCCGGCTACAACGCGCGCGAGAACGAGCGAAAGGTGGAACTCTGGCACGCTGCCCTCAACAGCCGCGGCCGCTTTGTGCCCGCACCCAACGCCACTGCGCTCGTCACCGCATTCCAAGGCATCCTGGACGACATCATCACGCAGACCGCGAACCCTCTGGTCAGCATCGCCAGCAGCTCGAGCCGGTTGCGCACGGACGGATTTGCCTACGTGGCAGGATTCAATTCGGAGCGCTGGAGCGGCGACATGGGCGCCTACACGATTGCCGCTGGCACCAACGTGGTCAGTTCATCGCCCACATGGACCGCCGCCAGCCAGCTCGATGCAGCAGGATTCAACGTCGCCAACCGGCTGGTGCTGACATTCAACCCCCAAGCCACCCCCAACCCTGCCGGTGTCTCATTCCTTTTCGCCAACCTTTCCACGGCCCAACAGTCGGCGATCCGGGGCGGAACAACCGATACCGTCGCTGTGGGCACGAACCGGGTGAACTATCTTCGCGGCGACCGGACCCAGGAAACGCAGAATGGCGGCACCATGCGGCGGCGCGACTCCCGACTGGGCGACATCGTCAACTCCAACATCTGGCACACCGGGCGGCCACTGCGGATGTCGTTCGAACATACCGGGCATGCCGCGTTCCGCTCCACCTATGCCAACCGCACGGCTGTGCTGTATGTAGGCGCTAATGACGGAATGCTCCACGCGTTCAACGCCGCCACAGGCCAGGAGCTCATGGCATATGTGCCACAGGCCGCTTACGCCAACCTGCGCAACTACACCCTGACGAACTATGGCCACCGGTTTTTCGTTGATGGCCATCCCTTCACAGGAGATGTGGATACCAGCAGCAGTGGCACCGGCAACGGTGCCACACCCACCTGGAGGACCATGCTGATCAGCGGGCTCGGTGGCGGAGGCAAGGGCTACTTCATTCTGGATGTCACCAACCCTGTGACGTTCGCAAGCCTTCCGTCCACCTTCGCTGCATCGGGCGTGGTCCTCGACAAGACGGATGGCGCGGACGCCGATATTGGCCACATCTACTCCCTTCCTGTGGTGGATGCCGTGACCGGCACACGCAGCGAGCAGATCGTCAAGCTCAACAATGGTCGCTGGGCCGTTGTCATGGGCAACGGGGTCAATAGCACGAACGAACGCCCTGTACTCCTGATCCAGTACCTCGATGGCAGCAGGGAACTGCTCAAGATCATCGCCAACTCCACCAACGGACAGTCCAACGGCCTGTCAGCCCCCAGGCTGGTGGACGTCAACGGAGATGGAAAAATGGACATTGCCTATGCGGGTGATCTCCAGGGCAATCTCTGGAAGTTCAATCTCACACACACCACAGACTCCCTGTGGGGAGTGAGCAACTGGTCGGGTGGCACCACGACCTGCAAGAACGCGACCAACTGCTCGCCGCTCTATGTGGCACAGGATGCGAGTGCAACTCCCGCCCGTCAACCCATCACCTCCGCGCCCCTCTGGCTTGCCCATCCCCTGGGCGGGGTGCAAGTGTTGTTCGGTACCGGAAGGAATCTCCAGGAGGTTGACCGCACCAACACCAGCACTCAAACCATCTACTCCGTCTGGGACAAGAGCACCTATTCTTTTCCGAGCGGTGTGCTGACCTCTGTGGACAGCGGCAACATCACCACTGGTCGAGCGGCTCTCGTACAGCAGACCGTGACGGGTGCAGTCACCAGCACGGCCAGCGGCGCCGAGACGGCGACCGACTACTACAACACCTCCCAGAACAATGTGGCTTACTCCAGGGCCGATGCCGCCGCCAGGCGCGGCTGGTATCTGGACCTTCCGGCTTCCCGCGAGAGGGTCCTCGCCAACCCGCAACTCTTTGAAGGCCAGAAGGTGATCATTGGCAGCACCGTCCCGAAAACGGGCTCTTCCGGAGAGACCTGTGATTTTGATACCGTGACCGAAGACAACTGGATCAACGTCTTCAACATGATTTCTGGCATGCCCGCCAGCACGCCCGTGTTCGCGACAACAGACACGTCGATGAACCTTGCCCTGGCAACCAGAACACGCTTCGGCAGTGGTGAGTACATCAGTATCAACAAATCTGACGGCAACCTTGACTTGATCTCTTTCGTCAATAACAACAACAATAACAACGGCGGAGGCGGAGGCGGCGGGGGCACATGCAACCCAGCCATTCAGCTATGCACCGTGAAGAAAACCTTGACCACCGGCACGGTTCCAGGCGCCAGAGCCGATTGGCGAGAGGCCCGGTAACCTTTCAATGCAAGAACGGAACGACTTCATGCAGCAAGGTTTCAAGCGCTCCCGGGCAAGGGGATTCACACTCATCGAATTGATGATAGTGGTGGGCGTCATCGGTCTGATCTCAGTCATCGCCTTTCCCAGTTACACCGAGTATGTGCAACGTTCGCACCGGGCCAATGCGCGAGCTGCGTTGTTGCAGACAGCCCAATGGCTTGAGCGCGCCGCGACCGCACAAGGGGCATATCCCGCCGCCGCCGCAATCCCGGCAGGCGTTCTGGTGGTTGAGGGCGGCCGCTACACGATCACCCTTCCCGTGTTGACCGCAGGCACATTTACCCTGCGCGCAACGCCCAATGCCGTGCAGGCTACGGACGCTTGTGCCACTTTCCAGATCACCCAGGCAGGCGTGCGAACCCAGGTTGCAACCGTGACCGTCCCCTCTCCATTGACCGCACAGGACTGCTGGACCCGCTGATAAGCTTGGCGGATGGACAAGCCCGCTTTCCAGCATTCTCTCGAACACGCACGGACCCTGGCTAACAAGGCCATGCGGTCCAGCAACCCCAACCCCCGCGTCGGCTGCGTCATCACGACCGCCGACGGCCGTGAGATCGGCATCGGCCACACGCAACAAGCCGGCGGCCCCCACGCTGAAGTAATGGCCTTGCGAGACGCAAAGGCACGTGGCGAGTCGGTGGACGGGGCAACCGTGTACGTCACCCTGGAGCCCTGCTCCCACCACGGTCGCACGCCGCCGTGTTGCGACGCCTTGATCGATGCCCGGGTCGGCAAGGTCGTGGTCGCCACGGAGGACCCGAACCCGCTGGTGGCAGGGCAAGGCACCGAACGCCTGCGCGCCGCCGGCATTTCCGTGGAATTGCTGCCCGCGGACCACGAAGCTGCGCTGGCTTCGCGCGAACTCAACATCGGATTCTTCAGCCGCATGATCCGCCGCTCCCCGTGGGTGCGAATGAAGGTGGCGGCCTCGATGGATGGCGTCACGGCACTGGAAAATGGTGCCAGCCAGTGGATCACCGGCGAGGCCGCGCGCGCAGACGGGCATGCTTGGCGTGCCCGCGCCTGCGCCGTGCTCACCGGCATCGGCACAGTCCTGGAAGATGACCCCATGCTGGACGTGCGTCTGGTGGACACACCACGCCAGCCGCATCTGGTGGTGATCGACAGCCGCCTGCAAACCCCGGCGACTGCGCGCCTCTTCAGCCCGCCATCCCAGGGACTCAGCCGCAAGATCTGGATCTATCACGCCACCCGCGACGCCGACCGGGAAACCGCCTTGCAGGCGTTGGGTGCCACCCTGGTTCATATGCCCGGCGCCCATGGCAAGGTTGATCTGTCAGGCATGTTGAGTGATCTGGCCCGACGGGAAGTGAACGAGCTGCACGTTGAGGCCGGCCACAAACTCAATGGATCGCTTCTGCGGGAAGGCCTCGTCGACGAAGTCCTGCTGTACCTCGCGCCACAACTGCTTGGCAAGGGCGCGGGGCTGGCCGACTTCGGCCCGCTGCATAGCCTGCAAGAGGGTTTGCAACTGGGCTACGAATCGGTCGACAGGGTGGGAGCAGACCTGCGCATTCTGGCGCGGACGCAGGGCCGGAATGCCTTCCTGCGCCCTGCCACCTGACGACGAATGGGCACCTTTTCTTTCAACCAAGAAATAGCCATATAAGACTCGTTAAAGCCAAAAAATATTTCATTAAATAATTCTTTGGATTTAATTTTGAACTTAGAGTGCCGGCATGCAATGTGCCCGAACACTCCGCCCGGCTGGCTTCGAGAAGCCTGAAGGCGTCACCTTGATCGAGATACTGGCGGCCCTCGCGCTGCTGGCAATCCTGACTTCGATCGCCGTTCCGTCGTACACCCACATTTCGCGGGCATACCGCCTGGATGCGGTCACGGAAGAGTTCATTGCGTCCGTCCAGTTTGCCCGGGTGGAAGCAATGCGCCTGGGGCAGAACATCATGCTCCAGCGCCACACCGCTTGTGACGTCGTGCTCTCTTCCACAGCGGACTGGAGCTGCGGGTGGCAGGTGTTCGCCGACACCAACGGAAGCCAGACGCTGGACGGCACCGAAACCGTATTGCAGTCCGTGGCGGTGCCCGCCGGCATCACCTTCCAGAAGGGGCCCGCAGGAAGCCCGAGATACCTTCACATTGACCGTTTCGGACGCACGACGTCGTTTGGGCAGCGCTTCGAAGTTTTTCCCAGAACCCAGAAAGTGGTGGACGGTCAGGTGATCTGCTTCTCGACGGGCACGCGCCTGCGCACGGTGAAACGCGTGGAAGGATGCCCGCCCCTGCCGGGTGAGGACGCATGAGCGAAAGGCGCGGGGCCCAGCGGGGTGGCAGCCTGATCGAGGCGCTGATCGCCATGCTCGTGCTGTCGCTCGGCATCATGGGCATGGCAGCCACCCAGACCCGCACACTGATCACCGCTCGCACCACGGAGATGCGAGCCGTGGCCATCCGGGCAGCAGAAGATTTGCAGGATCGCATGCAGGCCAACAGCGAGATTCGTCTCGACCCGCCGGCCACGAACCCCTATCTGACGTCCTGGGGCGATGCGCCGCCTCCCGATACGGACTGTCAAACCCGGCCATGCGACGGCATCCGCCTGGCGGCCTTTGACGTCGCCCAGTGGAAGTCCGCCCTGGCCCTTGCCCTTCCAGGCGGTGATGCACTGGTGTTCTCGTCAGACAAGGATCCCATGCAGTTTGGCGTTCTGGTGGCGTGGACGGAAGCCACGGCGCGCAATGAGAGCATCGCAAATGAAGATGACTCGGCTCTTTTCGCACAGGCTGTTGCCGTGCGTGATGCACAAGGCGAGACAGGCACTGGCGTGGCGGGCAAGGAGTGTCCCGAGCGACACGTCTGCCACCTCTTCTACTTCCGGCCATGATCGTGTCCCACGTTTCATGAAACGCCCCTCCGGACTCCCCCGGCAACGCGGCGTGAGCCTGATCGAACTCCTGATTGGCCTGGTCATCGGCCTTCTGGTGGTGGTGGCGGCCATGGGCAGCCTCGTGTACACGCGCGCGTCTTCACTGCTCATTGGCGACAGCACACGTCTCCAGCAAGAGGCCGCCACGGCTTTTCGCATCATCGGCGGCGTCTCGCGTCAGGCCGGCGCCCGGCATCTGGAGGACGCACCCGGTGCTGGTCGAGTGGTCTTCAACCCGCAATACGCCGGCTACGGCGTGAGACCTGACACGCGGCATCCCCTGTCGATCAAGGGCACGGATGGGACCTCCAACAAGCCCGACACGCTGGAAATCGGTCGGGATCCGGGCGTGTGGGAAGCCGAGGGTATCGATTGCCTCGGAGAGGCGACCAACAAGGGGTTAGCAACGAAAGGGGGCACTGATGGCGACCCACCGAAGGAGATCACCAACGCCTTCAGTGTGGTGGCGGATCGACTGCGTTGCGATGGTTCCGGCCCCGCGAAAGGTGCATACGGCGTGGTCAGCGGCGTCGAGGACTTCCAGGTCTGGTACGGCCTTCGAGAGGAAAACACGCTTCGCTACGTGACCGCCACAGCCCTGAACGGAGCCATCCCCTCGCCGTGGGATCGGGTGGAGGCCTTGCGCATCTGCCTGCGGCTGGTGGGTGAATCCAGAAACCAGCCCAGTGCGCCCACCATCGGTTGCCACGGCGAGGCCGTCGACAACGACGGTCGGCTGCGCCGCACCTTTTTCCGCGTCTTCAAGTTGCGCAACCTCGGCACATGACCGATCGCTCCATGGTCACACAACGCACTCGGGCACAGGGCTTCGCGCTCATCGTCGTCATGGTCATGCTGCTTCTGTCCTGCCTGGTCGTTCTGAGCAGCACCCGCCTGAGCTGGCTCAGCGAGAGAATGCTGGGCGCCGAAAGCGATCACCAGCGCGCGTTCGCGGCAGCGGAAGCACTCATCCGCGACGCCGAACTCGACATCCGGGGATTGCAGGCGGGATCGAACCTTCCCTGTCAACCCGACCCCAGCTTCGTGGGCTGTCGGAATTTCGGCGCCGGTCATCCGTTTTTCCCGCAGGACGAAAGCGATCTCGACACCATCCAGGCGCGGTTGGCTCCGTCTGTGACAGGGTGTCTGCGGGGCATCTGCCTGCCGGCCGGCGTCAGAACGCTAGGGCTTGACCAATGGACCTCCCGCCTCGCGGCCATGACGGCCGGCACTGGGGACAACGCCGTGGCTGCGAGATACGGGGAATTCACCGGTATCCATCCCGGGGCGGCAGGCAATGGCCTGCTTCGATGGTCTCGGCCGGGCGAGGTGCCAGCAGCCGCACCCCGCGCCTGGTACTGGGTGGAGGTGTTCTGGTACGACAGCTCGACCCAGCTGGAGGCGACCTCACTTCACGACCTCGCGCCCGATCAGAAGCACCCTTTCGTCTATCGAATCACCGCGTACGTGCAGGGCATGAAACCAGGCACCCGCGTCTGGCTTCGCTCTGTCTACGTCCCTCGTCCGCAAGCGGGCCCTGGGCTTCAATGATCCGCAGGAACCATCCTCCATGCATCGCCGCCTCCCGTCACTCACCTTGATCGCCATCACCCTGGCGCGGCTATGCTGCGCGGCGCATGCAGCCCCACTGGATCTCGCAGAGTTTCACGCCTCGCCCGGGCTTGCGTCTTCCCAGAAGGACAGCCAGAACGAAGCCCTCTCCAAACGGTTGAGCATCTCGCTCAGCTCCAGCCGTTCGCGATCCGACGAAATAGCCTATGTGGCAGGTTTCGATGCCCTCGCCTGGAGCGGGCATCTCAGCGCATACGGCATTCATGCCACCACCCACGAGGTCAACAGCACACCATCGTGGTCAGCCCATGCCCTGCTGGATGCCCTCACGCTTGACGTGAATGCCCGCCAGATCCTCACCCACAACGGCGACACAGGCGTGGCGTTCCGCTGGAACGAACTGAGCCAGGAACAGCAAAAGCATCTCCAGGGATCGGGCACTGCCGCGGAGGGCCTGCGCCACCTCGACTACCTGCGTGGCCATCGCGGTGATGAAGTCGGCCAGACGGGCGGCACGTTGCGCAAGCGCGATTCGCGCCTGGGCGCCATCGTCAACTCGAACATCTGGCAGACGCGACGACCCGACCGGTTGGGGTTCGAACACGCGGGCCATGAAGCATTCCGGAAGTCCCACGCAGGAAGAACGCCCATCCTCTACATTGGTGCGAACGACGGCATGCTGCATGCCTTCGATGCCGCTAACGGGCGCGAGCTGATGGCCTATGTGCCTCGAGGCGTGTACGGGCACCTGCTCGCTTACACGCGGCCGGAACACCGCCACCGCTACCTTGTCGACGGTCAGGTGTTCAGCGGTGACGCCGATATCGGCGATGGGAGTGGCATTGGTTTGCCGAACTGGCGCACATTGCTCGTCGGCGGCCTCAGCGGCGGGGGCCGTGGCTATTTCGTTCTGGACGTCACGCACCCCCTGCCTGCCTCGAATTCACTCTCCAGTTTCAAACCCTCGGGCGTGGTGCTGGACCGGACCTTCTCGAGCGTAGGCACGGCTCCCGATGAGGAGAGCAAGGACATCGGCCACCTTTACGCCCCTCCGGTGACCGCCGTGTCCAACGACGCGCGGAGTGAGCAGATCGTCAAGCTCAACAACCGGCGCTGGGCGGTGGTCATGGGCAATGGCGTCAACAGTGTCAACGAACGCCCCGTCCTGCTGATCCAGTACCTGGATGGCCAGCAGGAACTCCAGCGCGTCGTGGCGCGCTCCGCGAAAGGCCAATCCAACGGGTTGTCGGCGCCGCGCCTGCTGGATGTGAATGGCGACGGTCTGATGGATATCGCCTATGCCGGCGACCTTCAGGGCCATCTGTGGAAGTTCGATCTGTCCCACGCCGACCCCACGCGGTGGGGCGTGAGCGCATGGGCAGATGGCGCTCACGCCTGCCCGGAAAGCGACGCCTGCGCGCCTTTCCACGTCGCACGTAACGGCGCCGAACCGCAACCCATCACAACGGCACCCCTGTGGATGCCCCATCCGCTGGGCGGCGTGCAGATCCTGTTCGGCACCGGACGCAACCTGACAGAAGCCGATCCTGGCAACACCAGTGTGCAAACCATCTACGCCCTGTGGGACACGAGCACCTACAAACCTGGAACAGACAGTGCCGGCAAACACATGCTGATCGCGACAAGCCAGCGTCCGATTCCTTCCGGCCGTGCAGCGCTGGTCCAGCAATCGGTGACGGGCGCCGTGAGAAGCAACGCCTCGGGCACCAACGCACCCACGCCCTACTTCCACAGCTCGCGCAATCCGGTGCCCTACGCCCGGTCCGATCCGAACACGCCACGCGGCTGGTACCTCGATCTTCCAGAGGCGCGTGAACGCGTCCTGAGCAACCCGGTACTTTTTGAGGGCCAGAAGGTGATCGTCGCCACGGTCGCGCCGGCGCACGTCTCTGACGAACAAGCGACCGGGACGGGATGGATCAACGTGCTCAACATGATCACCGGGCAGCCGGCCCAGACGCCCGTGTTCTCCACCACGGATGCCACCATGGCGATGGCCGGTGCCTCGAGGGTCCGGTTCGGCACAGGCGAATTCGCCGGCATTCACAACCGACCCGGTGATCTCGACCTGATCTCGTTCAATCCTGCCTGCGTTCCGGCCAAGGGGGCATGCACGGAGGGGGTGCGCCTCAACGCCGGCAAGGACCCGGGCAAGCGCGCAGACTGGCGGGAGCTTCGATGAAGCAGCCGTTTGCACAACAACGTGGTTTCACGCTGATCGAAGTCCTGGTGGTAATCACCGTGGTGGCCGTGCTGGCCGGCGTTGCCATGCCGCACTACGTCACACATGTGCAGCGCAGCAATCGCGTTCACGCCCAGGCGGCCCTGTTGCAAGCGGCCCAATGGCTGGAACGCGCTGCCACCGTGCAGGGCATCTATCCGGCGCGGGCAGCGATCCCGGCCGGCGTGCTGGCGGTCGAAGGCAACCGGTACACCCTCGAATTCAGCTCGCTCAACGCCAATGGCTACCTCCTGCACGCCACGCCCACGGCGTCGCAAGGCACAGACCCGTGCGGCATTTTCGGACTCAACGAAGCGGGCGTCCGGACGCAGGCGGCGTCCCTGCTCGTCCCGGCGCCCCTGTCGGCACAGGCGTGCTGGAGCCGATAACTTTCCGCACCGCGGGCGCACAAACAGCGGGGGTGGCCAACCCCGCCGCCGCCGGTTTCTGAAACCCTGCGAAAATAGCGGGATGTTTACCGGCATCATCACCGGCGTGGGGCGCATCGCCGCCCTCCACGACCTGGGCAGCTCTTTGGACCACGGCAAGCGACTCACCCTTGAGGCGCCGCCGGGCTACCTCGACGACGTGGGCCTGGGCGACAGCATTGCCCTCAACGGCGCCTGCATGACCGTCACCTCGCTGGACCTGCCCCAGCGGCATTTCACGATCGATATCTCGGCCGAATCGCTGGCACGTACCACGGGGCTGGCGCAAACGGGCCGTCGCATCAACCTTGAAAAAGCCTTGCGCGCCCACGACCGCCTGGGGGGGCACATCGTCTCCGGGCACGTGGACGGCGTGGGTACCGTCACCCGCTTCGCCCAGGTGGGCGAAAGCTGGGAACTGCGTGTGCTGGCCCCAGCCGAACTGGGCAAATACCTCGCCTACAAGGGCTCGATCACGGTCAACGGCGTGAGCCTGACGGTCAACCGTGTGGCCGACAGCGCCGCAGGCTGTGAATTCAGCATCAACCTCATTCCCCACACGGTGCACAACACCGCGCTGGGCGAGCTGACGGACGGCAGCTCCGTCAACCTCGAGATCGACACCGTGGCGCGTTACGTCGAGCGCATGCTCAGCGCCGGTGCGCACCCCAACAAGGAATCCGCATGAACGCCCCTGAAAAACTGGCCCCGGTGGCCATCTCTCCGGTCGAGGACATCGTCGCCGACATGCGCGCCGGCCGCATCGTGATCCTGGTCGACGAGGAAGACCGCGAGAACGAAGGCGATCTGGTGCTAGCGGCCGACCACGTCACACCCGAAGCCATCAACTTCATGGCCCGTTTCGGCCGTGGCTTGATCTGCCTCACCCTGTCGCGCGAACGCTGCGAGCGCCTTCGCCTGCCGCCCATGGTGCCGCGCAACGGCACCAAGATGGGCACGGCCTTCACCATTTCCATCGAGGCCGCCGAAGGCGTCACCACCGGCATCTCGGCCGCCGACCGTGCGCGCACGGTGCAGGTGGCCGTGGCCGCCAATGCCCAGGCCGCCGATCTGGTGCAGCCCGGTCACATCTTCCCGCTCCAGGCCGTCGATGGTGGTGTGCTCATGCGCGCCGGCCACACGGAAGCCGGCTGTGACCTGGCGGTGATGGCTGGCTGCAGCCCGGCAGCCGTGATCTGCGAGATCATGAAAGACGACGGCACCATGGCCCGGCTGCCCGACCTGCAGGTGTTCGCCGCCGAGCACGGCCTCAAGATCGGCACCATCGCCGATCTGATCGAGCACCGCAGCCGCACCGAATGCCTGGTGAAGAAACTCGGCACCCGCAGCCTGAACACCGCGTTCGGCGAATTCCAGGCCACCGCCTTCAGCGACCAGCCAAGCGGTGCCCTGCACCTGGCTCTCGTCAAGGGCCAGTGGGGCCCCGACGAGAGCGTGGCTGTGCGTGTGCACGAGCCCCTGTCGGTGCTGGACGCGCTGGAAGTCGGCCGGTCCATGCACTCGTGGAGCCTGGAAGCCAGCCTGCGCCACATTGCACAGGCTGGCGCAGGTGTCGCTGTACTGCTCAATTGCGGTGAGAGTGCCAGCCAGCTGCTGGCCCAGTTCGAAGGCACGGCGCGCGCCGCGCAAGCGCCCGAACGTGGCCGCATGGATCTGCGCACCTATGGCGTGGGCGCCCAGATCCTGCGCGACTGCGGCGTGCACCGCATGCAGCTCATGGGCAACCCGCGCCGCATGCCCAGCATGGCCGGCTACGGACTCGAGATCACCGGTTACCTCAGCCGCGAAGACTGACCCCTTCCCGAGCCCACTATTTCATTCATTCACGGAAACGGACCCCACATGTTCGGCGCAGACAAAGGCACTCCCAGCGTGCTCGACGGCAAGAAACTCAGCATCGGCATCGTCCAGGCGCGCTTCAACGAGGCCATCACCGACGCCCTGTTCGACTCCTGCCTGGCCGAACTGATCGCCCTGGGCGTGCAGGACAAGAACATTGCCCACGTGAAGGTGCCGGGTGCCCTGGAAGTGCCGGTGGCCCTGCAGGCCATGGCCGAGCGCGACGACTTCGACGCGCTGATCGCCCTGGGCTGCATCATCCGCGGCGAGACCTACCACTTCGAACTGGTGGCCAACGAATCCGGCGCCGGCGTGACGCGCCTTTCGCTGGACTACCAGATCCCCATCGCCAACGCCATCCTGACCACCGAGAACCTCGAACAGGCTGTGGCCCGCCAGACCGAGAAGGGCCGCGACGCCGCTCGCGTGGCGGTGGAAATGGCGCACCTGTTGCAAGAGATCGGTTGAACATGTCCGCAGACAATCCCACTTCGCCCGTCGCCAAGACCGGCGGCAACGTCCGCAAGGCCGCCGACAAGTCCGCCCGCACCCGCGCGCGCGAATTCGCGCTGCAGGCGATCTACCAGCACCTGGTGGGCCGCAACGCCGCGGTCGACATCGACGCGTTCACGCGCGATCTCGCCGGCTTCCACAAGGCCGACAGCGTGCATTTCGATGCCCTGCTGCACGGCTGCGTGGCCGAGGCCGCCGCGCTGGACGCCATGATCACGCCCCGCCTGGACCGCCCGATGGCCGAGCTCTCGCCCATCGAGCACGGCGTGCTCTGGATCGGCGCCTACGAATTCCAGCATTGCCTGGACGTGCCCTGGCGCGTGGTGCTCAACGAGTGCATTGAACTGGCCAAATCCTTCGGCGGCACGGACGGCCACAAGTACGTCAATGGCGTGCTGCACCAGCTGGCATCGCAACTGCGCCCGGCCGAGGTGGCCGCATCGCCGGCCACGGCCTCGCGCGCCCCGGCGCGCAAGCCCGCTCCATGAGGATTGCACAGCGCGCACAGCGCGTCGAACCGTTCTACGTGATGGAGCTCGCGAAGGCGGCCGCGGCCATGGCGGCCGAAGCCGGGGCAAGCGGGCGCCCGATGATCTACCTCAACATCGGCGAGCCGGACTTCACCGCCCCGCCCCTGGTCACCGCCGCGGCCGGGCGCGCCATCCACGCCGGTCGCAGCCAGTACACACAGGCCACGGGCCTGCCGGCGCTGCGCGAAGCCATCAGCGGCTGGTATGCGTCGCGCTTCGGCCTGAATATCGATCCTGCACGCATCGTGGTCACGGCCGGCGCCTCCGCCGCGCTCCAACTCGCGAGCCTGGCGCTCATCGAGGCGGGCGACGAGGTGCTCATGCCCGACCCGAGCTACCCGTGCAACCGGCAGTTCGTGCAGGCGGCGGAAGGTCGGCCGGTGCTGGTTCCTTCCGGCCCCGAACAACGCTTCCAGCTCAGTGCAGCACAGGTCGAAAGTGCCTGGGGCCCTGCGACACGCGGTGTGCTGCTGGCCTCGCCTTCCAACCCCACGGGCACCAGCATCGCGCGCGATGAACTTGAGCGCATCGCGCGCTTCGTGCGCAGCCGTGGCGGCATCACGCTGGTCGACGAGATCTACCTGGGCCTGAGTTTCGAGGAAGCGTACGGCCACAGCGCGCTGGGCCTGCCCGATGGCCTGGGCGACGAGGTCATCAGCATCAACAGCTTCTCCAAGTACTTCAACATGACCGGCTGGCGCCTGGGCTGGCTGGTGCTGCCGCCGGCCCTGGTGCCCGCGGTGGAGCGCCTGGCGCAGAACCTGTTCATCTGCGCCAGCACCATCGCCCAGCACGCGGCGCTGGCCTGCTTCGAGCCGGACAGCCTGGCCGAGTACGAGCGCCGCCGCGCCGCTTTCAAGGAACGGCGCGATTTCTTCATTCCCGAACTCAACCGCCTCGGCCTCACCGTTCCCGTGATGCCCGACGGCGCGTTCTACGCCTGGGCCGACGTGCGCGGGCTGTGCGACCGCTGGCAACTGGCGCCCCCGGGCGGGCGACCCGACCAGGGCGGCAGCTGGGCCCTGGCTTTCGAGCTGATGCAGCGCTGCCAGCTCGCGGCCACGCCCGGCCGCGATTTCGGCCAGGCCGAACCGGGCCGCTACCTGCGCTTCTCCACCGCCAACTCGATGGCGCAGCTGCAGGAAGCGGTGCGCCGGCTGGAGCAGGCGCTGTGACGGACGCGCAGGCCCCGTTCACCTGGCCTGTGCGCGTGTACTGGGAGGACACCGACGCGGGCGGCATCGTTTTCTACGCCAACTACCTCAAGTTTTTCGAGCGCGCCCGCACCGAATGGCTGCGCCACCTCGGCATCGGGCAGCAGGCACTGCGCGACGAGGTCGGTGGCATGTTCGTGGTGAGTGAAACCCAGGTGCAATACCACCGTCCAGCCCGCCTGGATGATTTGCTTCTCGTTACAGCCCGCGTGCGGGAAGCGGGCCGGGCCTCCCTGACAATCGAGCAGCGCGCGCTCCTGCAGCCTGCCCAGGCGAGCGAGCAGCCCCTGCTGCTTTGCGAGGGCACCATCCGCATCGGCTGGGTCGACGCCCAAAGCCTGCGCCCGCAGCGCATCCCCGCCCGGGTGCTGGACGCCCTGCAGACCCCGGATTGACCGGCGTTCTTCCGAAACTTTTTTCTCACCTACCGCATCCGAACAGCCATGACACATGATCTTTCCATCGTTCAACTGATGCTCAACGCCAGCTGGGTGGTCCAGGCTGTCGTCGCGTTGCTGGTGGTCGTGTCCGTCGTGAGCTGGGCGGCCATCTTCCGCAAGGTGTTCGCGCTGAAGCGGGTGCGCGCGCACAACGACGACTTCGAGCGCGAGTTCTGGTCGGGCACCAACCTGAACGACCTGTATGCCGGCGCCGCCCAGAACGCCAAGCGCGGTGGCCCGATGGAGCGCATCTTCGCCAGCGGCATGCGCGAGTACCAGAAACTGCGCGAACGCCGCATCACCGACAGCGGCGCCCTGCTCGATGGCGCGCGCCGTGCCATGCGCGCGAGCTTCCAGCGCGAGCTGGACGCCCTGGAAACCAACCTGTCCTTCCTGGGCTCGGTCGGCTCCGTCTCCCCGTATGTCGGCCTGTTCGGCACCGTGTGGGGCATCATGCACGCCTTCACCGGCCTGGCATCGCTCGCCCAGGTGACGCTGGCCACGGTGGCGCCCGGTATTGCGGAAGCCCTGGTGGCCACCGCCATCGGCCTGTTCGCCGCGATCCCGGCGGTCGTTTTCTACAACCGTTTCTCGCACGACATCGACCGCGTGGCCAACGCCATGGAGACTTTCATGGAAGAGTTCTCCAACATCCTGCAGCGCAACCTGGGCGCGCACCAACCCCAAACCCCGTCGGGACACTGAGATGCCTGCCGTCTCCTCACGCGGCCGGGGCCGCCGCACCATCAACGAGATCAACATGGTGCCCTTCATCGACGTGATGCTGGTGCTGCTGATCATCTTCATGGTCACCGCACCGCTGATCACGCCGAGCCAGATCGCCCTGCCCAGCGTGGGCCAGGCCGGCCGCCAGCCCGACCGTTTTGTGGCGGTGGTGATCGACAAGGACGAACAGCTGTCGCTGCGCGAAGGCTCTTCCAGCGCGGAGCCGCAGCCGGTGGCCATGGGCCAGCTGGTCGCGCGCGTGCAGCAACTCCAGGCCAGCCGCGGCAGCCAGCCCGAAGGCGGCGTGCCGGTGGTGATCAGCGCCGACAAGAACGTCAAGTACGAAGCCGTTGTTCGTGTGATGGATACCTTGCAGCGCGCGGGTGTTGCCCGCGTGGGCCTGTCCGTGCAAACCTCGCGCTGAACCCCAACAGATCCCCATGCAATCGACCGCCGACCACCTCGACCTTGCCCCGCCCCAGACAGGGCGCTGGCTCGGTCCGCTCGGTCTGGCGCTGGTGGCGCACGGCCTGCTCGTCATCGCCCTGACCATGGGCGTGAACTGGAAAAGCGACGGAGAACCGGTCACCGTCGAGGCCGAGCTCTGGTCGCGCACGCCGCAGCAGGCCGCGCCCCGCGCGGTGGAACCCCCACCGCCACCGCCTCAGCCCACACCGGCGCCCACCCCGCCTCCGCCCGCACCGAAGCCGGCGCCAGCGCCCACGCCCGCTCCACCGCCGCCCGGTCCGACACAGGCCGAGATCGCGACCGCCCAGGCCAAGAAGAAGGCCGAGGCGGAAAAGAAGGAGCGCGAGGAAGAGGCCAGGAAGGTCGCTGCCGCCAAGGCCGCCGAAAAGGCGGCAGCCGAGAAAAAGGCAGCCGCAGAGAAAGCCGCCGCCGAGAAAGAACGCCAGCAGAAACTGGCCGCTGAAAAGCGCGAACAGCAGCGCAAGGAAGCGGAGGAAGAGAAGCGGCTGGCGCAGATCCGCGAAGACCAGATGAAACGCATGATGGGCCAGGCCGGCGCCAGCGGTGGCCCGCAAAGCACCGGCACCGCGCAACAGTCCAGCGGCCCGACACCGGGTTACGCCGGGCGCGTGGCCGCGCGCATCAAGCCCAATGTGGTCTTCACCGACGTGGCGCCGGGCAACCCGCGCGCCGAGGTCGAGGTGCGCACCTCACCCGACGGCAGCATCGTCTCGCGCCGCCTCGTCAAGAGCAGCGGCAACCCGGACTGGGACGAGGCCGTGCTGCGCGCCATCGACCGCACCGCCACCCTGCCCAAGGACACCAACGGCACTGTGCCATCGCCCCTGGTGATCGGGCTTCGCCCACTCGACTGACTCGCGGACGCTTTCGAGCGCCAGCCACCCCATCCAGAAGTGCCACGGAACCGGCTTTGCCGGGCCGCAGGCGCTGCCCCCCTTCAGGGGGAAGCCGCGCAGCGGCGCAGGGGGTCAGTCGAAAACGATCTCGGCCCGTTGCTCGTGGGCCTGTGCCATCCAGCTGGCGAGCGCCGCATCGGTGGGGAAGAACAGCGCGCGGTCGTCCAGCTGCAGTTCGCATTGCGCACCTTCACGCAGCAACGCCAGGCGCACCGGCAAGCCGCGCACCAGCTCACCCTGCTCGGTGAACTCGCGTTTGGGCGGGAACTCGCGCACCAGGTCGGCAATGGACGGCGCCTTGCCATTGACCGCCACCCGCAGGTACTTGCCGAAACGGCAGCGCGCTGCGGCCAGGTCCCAGACCTGCTGGATCTTCAGCCGCACACCGCCCGAAAAACGGTCGGGCTGCGCCACCGCCTGCACGATGATGAGTTCGTCGTCCTTCAGCAGGTTGCGGTGCAGGTTGATCAGGTTCTCGTCGGCACTGGTTTCGAACACACCGGTCTTGTCGTCGAGCTTGAACAGCGCGAGCTTGCCGCGCTGGCCGTTGATGACGCGGAAGTCCGTCACGATGCCCGCCAGGATGACCGGGTCGCGGCTTTCCACCACATCGCCGAGCGGGGTGCGGGCGAACCGCCGCACCTCGCGCTCCACCTCGTCGAACAGGTGGCCCGAGAAGTAGAAGCCGATGGCGGTCTTCTCCATCGTCAGCCGTTCTTTCACGCCCCAGGGCATGGTGGACACGAAGTCGGGTTCCTGCGTGCTTGAGCCGTGGTCGTCATCGCCCATCATGTCGAACAGGCCGCCCTGGTTGGCGTTGGCCAGGCTCGCGGCGGCGAATTCGAACGCGCGGTCCACCGAGGCGAGCACCTCGGCACGGTTCAGGTGCAGCGAATCGAATGCGCCGGCCTTGATCAGGGCTTCCACCGTGCGTTTGTTCAGGCGCGTGCGGTCCACGCGCACACAGAAATCGAACAGGCTCTTGAACGGACCCTTCTCATCGCCCCGCGGCCCTTCGCCACGGCCTTCACGCGCGGCCACGATGGCCTCGATCGCCTGCTGGCCCGTGCCCTTGATCGCGCCCAGCCCATAGCGGATGGACTTGTTGCTGATGGGCTCGAAGCGGTGGAAGCCCCGGTTGACGTCGGGTGCCTCGAAGGCGATGCCCATCTTCTGGGCGTCTTCGAACAGCACCTTGAGCTTGTCCGTGTCGTCCATTTCCACCGTCATGTTGGCGCAGAAGAACTCGGCGGTGTAGTGCACCTTGAGCCAACCGGTGTGGTACGCCAGCAGTGAGTAAGCGGCGGCGTGCGACTTGTTGAAGCCGTAGCCCGCGAACTTCTCCATCAGATCGAAAACTTCGTCGGCCTTTTCCTGAACGATGCCGTGCGTGGCGAGCGCACCCGCACGAAACTTGTCGCGGTGCTCGGCCATCTCCTCGGCCTTCTTCTTGCCCATCGCACGGCGCAACATGTCGGCGCCACCGAGCGAGTAGCCGCCCAGGATCTGCGCCGTCTGCATCACCTGTTCCTGGTAGACCATGATGCCGTAGGTCTCCGACAGCATCTCGGCCACCAGCGGGTGCGGGTACTCGATGGTCTCCTTGCCGTGCTTGCGGTTCACGAAGCTGGGGATCAGGTCCATCGGGCCCGGCCGGTACAGCGCGTTGAGCGCGATCAGGTCTTCCAGGCGCGAAGGCTTGGCGTCTTTCAGCATGCCCTGCATGCCGCGGCTTTCAAACTGGAACACGGCTTCGGTCTGCCCGCGCGAGAACAGCGCGTACACCCGCGCGTCGTCCAGCGGCACGTCCTCGAAGCGGAAGTTCTCCTGCCCGGGGTGGCGCTTGATGATGAGCTCGCGCGCGATCTCCAGAATGGTGAGCGTGGCCAGGCCCAGGAAGTCGAACTTCACCAGGCCGATGGCCTCCACGTCGTCCTTGTCGTACTGGCTCACCGCCGACTCGCTGCCGGGCTGTGCGTAGAGCGGGCAGAAGTCGGTGAGCTTGCCCGGCGCAATCAGCACACCACCGGCGTGCATGCCCACGTTGCGCGCCATGCCTTCGAGCTTCTGCGCGAGCTCGATCAGGGTCTTGACGTCGTCTTCCTTCTGGATGCGCTCGGCCAGCACCGGCTCCATCTCGATGGCGTAGTTGTTCTTGTCGCCTTCCTTCTTCGGCACCGGCGGGTATTGCAGGGTGACCGACATGCCGGGCTTGTTCGGGATCAGCTTGGAGATGCCGTCGCAGAAACCGTAGGAGAAATCGAGCACGCGGCCCACGTCGCGAATGGCCGCGCGCGCGGCCAGCGTGCCGAAGGTGGCGATCTGGCTCACCGCGTCCTTGCCGTACTTGTCCTTGACGTAGTCGATCACCCGGTCGCGGTTGGTCTGGCAGAAGTCGATGTCGAAGTCGGGCATGGACACCCGCTCCGGGTTCAGGAAGCGCTCGAACAGCAGGTTGTATTGCAGCGGGTCGAGGTCGGTGATCTTGAGCGCGTAGGCCACCAGCGAACCGGCGCCCGAGCCGCGGCCCGGGCCCACCGGGCAGCCGTTGTTCTTGGCCCAGTTGATGAAGTCGCCCACGATCAGGAAGTAGCCCGGGAAACCCATCTTCAGGATGGTGTTGATCTCGAACTCCAGGCGTTCCACGTAGCGCGGGCGTTCGGCATCGCGTTTGGTCTGGTCGGGATACAGATGCGCCAGGCGTTCCTCCAGTCCTTCAAATGAAGACTGACGGAAGAAGTCGGCCATGGGCATCGGCACGCCGTCGATCAGCGGCGTGGGGAAGTCCGGCAACTGCGGCTTGCCCAGCACGAGCGTGAGGTTGCAGCGTCTGGCGATTTCCACCGAATTGGCCAGGGCGGAAGGCACGTCGGCAAACAGCGCCTGCATCTGCGCCGTGCTCTTGAAGTACTGCTCGCGGGTGAAGCGGCGCACGCGCCGGTTGTTGCCCAGTATCTCGCCCTCTGCAATGCAGACACGCGCCTCGTGTGACTCATAGTCGTCGGGCTCAAGGAACTGCACGGGGTGGGTCGCCACAACCGGCAGGTGCAGGCGCGCGGCGAGTTGCACTGCCTGCATCACATGGCGTTCGTCGTCGGCGCGTCCGGCCCGCTGCAGCTCGATGTAGAAGCGGTGCGTGAAGATGCTGGAGAGCTGCAGCGCGACGTCGGCCGCGCGCTGGGCGTCGCCCTGAATCAGCGCCTGTCCCACGGGGCCCGCCTGGGCGCCGGAAAGCAGGATCAGCCCGGCGTTGCATTCCTGCAGCCAGTCGCGCTGCACCACCGCCTGGCCCCGGCCATCGTTGCGCGTCCAGGCGCGGGCCAGCAGCTCGCTCAGGTTCAGGTAGCCCTGCTTGTCCTGCACCAGCAGCAGCACGCGCGGCGCGGCGGGCTGGTGGGCGCCGGGCATGGCGTTGGGGGTTTCCTCGGTGAAGCCTTGCAGCATCACCTCGGCGCCAATGATGGGCTTGATGCCCGCGCCGCGCGCTTCCTTGTAGAACTTGACGCCGCCGAACAGGTTGTTCAGGTCGGTGATGGCCAGCGCGGGCTGGCCATCGGCGGCGGCGGCGGCCACCACGTCGTCGATGCGGTTGGTGCCGTCGACGACGGAGAATTCGGTGTGCAGGCGCAGATGGGTGAACATCCGGCCATTTTAGAAGGCGCGCCGTGCGCCCGCTGGCTCACTGAGGGGGTGGCATTTCATCTTTCAGGATGCTCAGCACCTCGGAGCGGAACTCCCGGCTGTAGAGGATCGCCACCACAAAGAGCGTGGCCACCACCATGGCCATGGGCGACACGAACCAGCCCAGCGCAGCAAACGAAAAGTAATAAGCCCGCAGGCCATCGTTGAAGGTTTCCGCTGCCGCTCCCACCATGGCGGCAGCGCGCTCGGCAAAGGCACGCCGATCGTGCTTGCCGGCATCGAAATCCTCGGCCGGCGGCATGGCACCGATGACCAGCGCCACAAAGGTGTACTGCCGCATGCACCACGAAAACCGGAAGAACGCGTACACGAAGATCGAGATCAGCACGAGGATCTTGAACTCGAAAACGATGAGCGTGGTGGTTTGAGCGAACGGAATCTCGCTCATCAGCTCGGTGGCCTTGTCGGTCGTGCCCAGCAGCGCGAACAGACCGCCGATGACCAGGATGGAGGTGGAGGAGAAAAAGGCGGGCGTGTTCGACAGCGTCTGGGTGATCAGGCCGTCGAGCATGCGCGGGTCGCGCGCCGTGGTCTGGGTCATCCAGTAACCGCGGTAGCGGTTGGTGGTGTGGATGAGCGAGCCCATCTTGCGGCCCCACACGCGGGCAAACCAGGCGTAACCGACCCACAACGCCAGAAAGCAGGCCAGCGCCAGCCAGTCTGCCCAGGGAATGATGGCAAGGAACTTCATGCGCCGATGTTAAGGCGCATGAAGTTGAAGCCCAAGCGGGTCAGCCCTTGAATTTCGCGGCGACCGCAGCCACGCGCTCGCCGAACAGGCGCGCTGTTTCCAGATCGCCCGGCAGCATGTCGTTGGCGCCGGCGTCCGACGGCGATTGAGCGATGGCGCCGCTGTAGCTCACCAGGTAGTTCACATCGTTGCGCTGCGCACCCTTGGTGTTGCTGGGCATCAGGCCCTGGCTGACCCAGATCATGCCGTGCTGCATGGCCAGGGTGAACAGCGTGTTCAGGGTGGCGAGCTTGTCGCCGTTCATGCCCGCGCTGTTGGTGAAACCGGCGGCGATCTTGTCTTTCCATTTCTGGGAAAACCAGGCCTTGCTGGACGCGTCGGCGAATTTCTTGAACTGCCAGCTCACGCTGCCCATGTAGGTGGGCGAGCCCATGATGATGGCGTCGGCCTCGTCGAGCGTCTCCCAGCCGCCCTCGGGCAGGTTGCCATCGGCATCGATGGCGATGAGTTCGGCACCGGCACCCTGAGCCACCGATTGCGCCATGCGCTGGGTGTGACCGTAACCCGAGTGATAGACCACAACGATTCTGGACATGTCTTGCATCCTGAAAAAAACGCGGCGCCGAAGCGCCGCGGTGGAGAAAGAAAAAAGAAGCGAAAAAACCTCAGGCCTTGCGGCGGGCGTCCAGGCTGAAGGCACCAGCGCCGAAGGCAGCGAAAGCCAGCAGACCACCGGTGATGGCGATGTTCTTGAAGAACATCAGTTGCTGCACCATCTGCTGTTCAGCCGGCACGGACCAGAAAGCATGGAAGTAGAAGCTGGCCACCAGCGTGAACACGGCCAGCGCAATGGCCGCGATCTGCGTGCGGAAGCCGATCAGCAGCGCCAGGCCACCGAACAGCTCGATCACCAGCGCAATGGCCACGCCCACCTGAGGCAGGGGCAGGCCCATGGCGGTGGCGTAGCCGACCGTGCCGGCAAAGCCGGCGATCTTGCCGAAGCCGGCCGGCACGAAAACGATGGCCAGCAGGATGCGGCCGATCAGGGCCAGGGGGTTTTGCAGAGCGTTCATGTGGATTCCTTGGTTGAGAGAGAGGTTGATTGAAAGTCGGGAAAAGGTTCAGGGAGCGAGATCGAACACGAGCACCTCGGCATCTTCGCCGTTCGAGAGCTGGAGGCGGCTTTCGCCCGCCAGCACAGCGGCATCGCCGCCCTTGAGGTGTTGGCCGTTCACATCGAGCGAGCCACGCACCAGGTGCACGTATGCCTTGCGCGCCGGGTCCAGCGCGAGTTCGGCGGTTTCTTCGCCATCCAGCAGGCCGGCGTACAACGCGGCATCGGCGTGGATGGTGACCGAGCCTTCTGCGCCATCGGGCGAAGCGACCAGGCGCAACTGGCCGCGCTTCTCGGTGTCGGCAAAACTCTTCTGCTCGTAGCCGGGGTCGATGCCCGTCACATTGGGCTCGATCCAGATCTGCAGGAAGTGCGTGGTGGCGTTGGGTGCGTGGTTGAACTCGCTGTGGCGCACGCCGCTGCCGGCGCTCATGCGCTGCACGTCGCCGGGCGGAATGCCCTTGACGTTGCCCATGCTGTCCTTGTGCGCCAGGTTGCCCTGCAGCACATAGCTGATGATTTCCATGTCGCGGTGGCCATGGGTGCCGAAACCGGTGCCGGGGGCAATGCGGTCTTCGTTGATCACCCGCAGGTTGCCCCAGCCCATCCAGGCGGGGTCGAAGTACTCGGCGAAAGAGAACGAGTGGTGGCTCTTGAGCCAGCCGTGGTCGGCGTAGCCGCGAGCGTCGGAGCGTCGAATCTGAAGCATGGTGTATTCCTTTCCATCTTCCGTGGGGCCGGCCGGGGTCTCGGCTGGCATGGGTTGAATTCTGGGCCTTCGACCCTGCTGCGTGACTGCACGGGTTTGATGGCATCATTCAAATAATTTGAACCAACACTCAACACACCATGGCCTCGACCACGCCGCGCGCCGCGCTGTCCCCTGAAAACCTGGGCCTGCTCGACGCCGTCGCCCGCCTGGGCAGCATGGCCGCCGCCGCGCGCGAACTGGGCATGGTGCCCAGCGCCCTGACCTACCGCATCCGCCAGATCGAGGACGCGCTGGACGTGCTGCTGTTCGACCGCAGCGCGCGCCGCGCCGTGATCACACCGGCCGGCGCGGAGTTGCTGCGCTCGGGACAGTACCTGCTGAACGAACTGGATGCCGTGGCCCAGCGCGTCAAGCGCGTGGCCACCGGCTGGGAGCCCCAGCTCACCATCGCGGCCGACGCGATCATCGCGCGCGCCACCCTGTTCGAGCTCTGCGAATCCTTCTACGCCGAGGGCGCGCCCACCCGGCTGAAACTGCGCGCCGAAACGCTCTCGGGCACCGTCGAGGCCCTGCAGAGCGGGCAGGCCGACATCGCCCTGGGCGTGCCCAGCGAGATGGCGCTCACGGAATTCCAGTCCGCGCCGATGGGCACGCTGTCGTTCGTTTACGCGGTCGCACCGCACCACCCGCTGGCCAACGCCGACCACAGCCTGTGCGACGAAGAGCTGCGTGAGCACCGCGCCGTGGCAGTGGCGGACAGCACGCAGCGGGGGCGCGGCGTCACGCACAACCTGCTGCCGGGTCAGGACGTGTTGACAGTGCCGACCATGCAGCACAAGCTGGAAGCGCAGTTGCGCGGCCTGGGCGGTGGCTTCCTGCCGCTGTCGCTCGCCCAGCCTTTCATCAACGCGGGGCGCCTGATCGTGAAAACCGTGCAGCGGCCCAACCGCACCTTGCGCGTGTCCTACGCCTGGCGCCAGCCCCGCAGCGCCTTGGACGCGGGACGGGCGCTGCGCTGGTGGCTCGACCGTCTGCAACACCCGAAGACGCGCAGCGCACTGCTCAACAACCACCATCAGGTTTGATGGCCACCAAAAGCATCTCGCTCGCTGGAGCAACTGATACAGTCGCCACACCCCCATCTCCAAGGCGCACCGAGACATGACGAACACCCAACGCCCTCGCGCAGCTGCAACGCCCTCTTCCCGCCGCACAGCCCCCGTGCCGCTGCATGTCGCGGTGGTGGGCGGCGGCATGGCGGGTGTGGTGTGCGCGCGCACGCTCGTGCAGGCGGGCCATCGGGTCACGCTGTTCGAAAAGAGCCGCGAATTCGGTGGCCGCATGGCCACGCGGCGCACGGAATTCGGTGGCTTCGACCACGGCGCGCAGTACTTCACCGTGCGCGACGTGCGGTTCGACAAGGCGCTGCGCAGCAACGCCACCACCGTCGTGCGCCCATGGAGCGTCAGCACGGTGCGCGTGCTCGACGAGCTCGGCCGTGTGCTGGCCAGCGCCCCGCCCCCCACCGAGCCGCACTTCGTCGCGTCACCCGGCATGAGCGCGCTCGTCAACCTCTGGGCGCAGCCGCTGGCGCACCCTGAGCTGCATGGTGGCCTGCTGGCCCGCACCCTGCTCGACACCTTCGTGACCCGCATCGAGCGCGACGCTCTGCACCCCGAACAATGGCAACTGCGCGCCGAAGACGCGCAGGGTGGCCAGCAGGTGCTGGGCGGGTTCGACCGCGTCGTGCTGGCCCTGCCGCACCCGCAGATCCACGACCTGCTGCTCGGTTCGGGCCTCGCGCCCGACCTGCGACAGGCACTCACCTCCGTGCATGTGGCGCCGTGCTGGACGTTGATGGTGGCCTACCCCCAGGCCATGCAACCCGGCCTGCCGCATCTGGGGCCGCAGTGGAACGCGGCGCGCAGCACGCATCACCGCATCAGCTGGCTCGCCCGCGAATCGAGCAAACCGGGGCGCGATCCGATCGAGCGCTGGACCATCCAGGCCAGCCCCGCATGGTCGGCCAAGCACCTGGAAGACGACGCCGAGCGCATCAAGGCCAAGCTGCTCAAGGGCTTCGCAGAAATCACCGGCATCCGGGCCACGCCGACGCACGCCGTCGCGCACCGCTGGCGCTTCGCCCAGACGCAGACGCCACTGGGTTCGAGCCACCTGCACGACAAGGCACTCGGTATCGGCGCCTGTGGCGACTGGTGCCTGGGCCACCGCGTGGAAGACGCCTTCGTCTCCGGCCTGGAGATGGCGCTGGCGATCGCCTGACACGCCGACTGCGTCAGGGCCATGACGCCCACCTACCGCGGTCGATTCGCCCCCTCACCCACCGGCCCCCTGCATGCGGGTTCGCTGGTGGCGGCACTCGCTAGCTGGCTCGACGCACGGGCGCACGGTGGCCACTGGATCGTGCGCATCGAGGACGTCGACACACCGCGCTGTGTACCCGGCGCCGACCCGCTGATCCTGCAGCAGCTGGCGGCCTGCGGTCTGGTCAGCGACGAACCCGTGGTCTGGCAATCGCACCGAAGCGCGCTGTACCAGCGGGCACTGGACCGCCTGATCGCCGATGGCCGTGTCTACCCCTGCGCCTGCTCACGCAGGGACATAGAAACCGCCCTGCAGGCGCACGGCGTAACACGCGAACGCCACCACAGCGCGGTGTATCCCGGCACCTGCCGGCCTGACCGGGGCGGCCTGCACGGCAAACCGGCGCGGGCCTGGCGCTTCGACGTCGGCGCCCCGGGGCAGGTGCACTGGACCGATCGCCGGCTCGGCCCCCAGCATCAGGATGTGGCCACAGAGGTTGGCGACTTCGTGCTGCGGCGCGCCGATGGCCTGTGGGCATACCAGCTGGCGGTGCTGGTGGACGACGCCGACCAGGGCATCACCCACGTCGTGCGCGGCGAAGACCTGACGGACAACACCGCCCGGCAGATATTGCTGCAGCGCGCCCTTGGCCTGCCGGTGCCGGCCTACCTGCACACGCCCCTGGTGCTGGGCGAGAACGGCGAAAAACTGAGCAAACAGAACGGCGCCCAGGCGCTGGACCTGGCAGACCCGCTGGGTGCGCTGTCCCTCGCCGCCGGTGTGCTCGGCCTGCCCGAACGCACGCAAGAGGCCCTGCCCGAGGCGCTCGCGGGCTGGACGGCGGCCTGGGCCCGCCGGTATCCGGCCTAAAATCCAGCGCTTCGCGCGGCCCGCCTGCGCCCGCCGACCCTCACCCCATGACCGACCCCCGCCACGCCCACCCGCGCCCCGCGCCTTCCGAGACCACCCACCTGCGCGAGATCAAGAGCTACGTGCTGCGCACCGGGCGCGTCGGCCCCGGCCAGGCCCGCGCCTTCGAGCAGTACGGCCCGCGCTTCCTGCTGAACTACGCGGCGGGCTCGTTCGACGCCGAGGCCGCCTTCGGCCGGGTAGCCCCCCTGGTGCTGGAAATCGGCTTCGGCATGGGCGGCGCCACCGCGCACATCGCCGGCGTGCGCCCCCAGGACAACTTTCTGTGCTGCGAAGTGCACGAGCCCGGCGTGGGCGCATTGCTCAAACTCGTGGGCGAGCAGGAGCTGGAGAACATCCGCATCCTGCGCCACGACGCGGTGGAGGTGCTGGACCACATGCTGGGCGAAGCCAGCCTGGATGGCGTGCATATCTTTTTCCCCGATCCCTGGCACAAGAGCCGCCACCACAAGCGCCGGCTGATCCAGGGGCCCTTCGTGAACCGCCTGGCACGCCACCTCAAGCCGGGCGGCTACCTTCATCTGGCCACAGACTGGGAGCCCTACGCGCACCAGATGCTCGAGGTGCTCAACGCCGAACCCCTGCTGAAGAACACAGCGGACGCGAACAGCGCCGGCTTCGTGCCCAAGCCCGACTACAGGCCCCTCACCAAGTTCGAGAACCGGGGCCTCAAGCTCGGTCACGGCGTGTGGGACCTGGTGTTCCGCCGGGTCTGACGCCAGATCGGCCACCATGGCCCGACCACCGAAGAACCCGGTCATCCCGTCGCGCCGGGGCGTCTCGGCCAGTTGCGTCGCCTTGCCGTACGACAAGGCCGCGCCCTGGCCCAGGCTCATCGATTTCCTGGCCGAACGTCTGGCCGCCGTCACCCGCGAGGACTGGCTGGGCCGCATGGCGCGTGGCGAGGTGCTTGACGATTTCGGCCAGCCGCTGACGCCAGATGCGCCCTTCCAGCCGGGCACGCGGGTCTACTACTACCGCGAACTCGGCGACGAGCCCGAGGTGCCGTTCGAGGAAACCGTGCTGTTCCAGGACGACCACCTGCTGGTGGCGGACAAGCCACATTTCCTGCCAGTCACGCCCGGTGGGCGCTACGTGCAGCAAAGCCTGCTGGTGCGGCTGAAGAACCGCCTGGGCGTCGACACCCTGAGCCCCATCCACCGCATCGACCGTGAAACCGCTGGTGTGGTGGTGTTCAGCCTGCGCCCGCAGGATCGCGGCGACTACCAGGCGCTGTTCCGCGAACGCAGCGTGCACAAGACCTACGAAGCCATCGCTCGAAGCGATACCGCGTTGCAGTGGCCCGTGGTGCGCCGCAGCCGCATCGAGGAAGCGCACGACGCGTTCTTCCGCATGAACGAGACCGATGGCGAACCCAACAGCGAGACGCGCATCGACTTGCTGGAAACGCAAGGCGGCTGGGCGCGCTACCGGCTCGAGCCGGTGACGGGCAAACGCCACCAGCTGCGCGTGCACATGAACGCGCTGGGGCTGCCCATCACCGGGGACCAGTTCTACCCGCGCGTGCTGCGCGGGCCGCAAGAGGCCGAGGACTTCACCAACCCGCTTCGCCTGCTGGCTCAGGCGATCCGGTTCACCGACCCCGTCACGGGCGAACCCCGCCGCTTTGAGAGTCAGCTGAAGCTGGGCTGGCCAGCCTAGCGACGGTTACAGCTTTTCAGCCACCCAGCCCTGCACCGACTGCAGGGCCTTCGGCAGGCCGCTGGCGTCGGTGCCACCGGCCATGGCCATGTCCGGCTTGCCACCGCCCTTGCCGCCGACCTGCTGCGCCACGAAGTTCACGAGCTCGCCGGCCTTGACCTTGCCCATGCTGTCGGCGGTGACGCCCGCGGCCAGCTGCACCTTCGCACCATCCACCGCTGCGAGCACGATGGCGGCGGTCTTGAGCTTGTCCTTGAGCTTGTCGAGTGTGTCGCGCAGGGTTTTCGCATCGGCGCCGTTGAGCACGGCGGCCAGCACCTTGATGCCCTTGACGTCCACCGCCTGCGCCACCAGCTCGTCGCCCTGGCTGGAAGCCAGCTTGCCCTTGAGCGCGGCCACTTCCTTCTCCAGCGCCTTCACCTGCTCCAGCGTCTGGCCGATGCGCGCGTTCAGTTCAACGGTGGGCGCCTTGAGCGCGCCGGCCGCCTGCGCCACCGTGTCTTCGAGCGACTGCAGGTAGGCCAGCGCGTTCGCGCCAGTGATCGCCTCGATGCGGCGCACACCCGCGGCCACACCGCTCTCGCCCACGACCTTGAAGAGACCGATGTCGCCGGTGCGCTGCACGTGCGTGCCGCCACAGAGTTCGCGGCTGGTGCCGATGTCGAGCACGCGCACGGTCTCGCCGTACTTCTCGCCGAACAGCATCATGGCGCCCGTTTTCTGCGCCGCTTCGATGTCCATCAGGCGCGCCTGCGTGGCGTGGTTGTCCAGGATCTCCGCGTTCACCTTCGCTTCGATCTGGCGGATCTGCGCATCGGTGACCGGCGCGTTGTGCGCGAAGTCGAAACGCGTGCGCTCGGCGTTCACCAGCGAGCCCTTCTGCTGCACGTGCTCACCCAGCACCTCGCGCAAGGCCTTGTGCATCAGGTGGGTGGCGCTGTGGTTGCGCACGGTGGCGGCGCGCAGCGCGGTGTTCACCTGCGCGTTCACGCTGTCGCCCACATTGAGCGTGCCCTCCTCCAGCGTGCCGTGGTGGCCGAACACATCGGCCTTGATCTTCTGCGTGTCGCCAACGGCAAAGCGCGCCGAGCCGCTGGTGATCAGGCCTTCATCGCCGACCTGGCCGCCACTCTCGGCGTAGAACGGCGTGTTGTCCAGCACCGCCACGCCGGTCTGGCCGGCCTTCAGAGCGGCGACCGAGGTGCCGTCGAGGTACAGCGCGACGATCTTGCCGGGCGCTTCGAGGCTTTCGTAACCGACGAACTGGTTGCCCGCGCCGGTGTAGTCCAGCGCCTTGTCCATCTTGAACTTGCCGGCTGCGCGGCCCGCGGCCTTCTGCTTTTCCATCGCGGCCTGGAAGCCCGCCTCGTCCACCGACAGGCCGCGCTCGCGGCAGACGTCGGCGGAGAGATCGAGCGGGAAGCCGTAGGTGTCGTGCAGCTTGAAGGCAACGTCGCCCGGCAGCACCTTCTCGCCACCGGCCAGCGCCGCGTCGAGGATTTCCATGCCATTGGCCAGGGTTTCGTAGAAGCGCTCTTCCTCGGCCTTGAGCACCTCGGTGATGCGCTGCTCCTGGCGCGCCAGGTTCGGGTAGGCCTCGCCCATGAGCTTCACCAGGTCGGGCACGAGCTTGTGGAAGAACGGGGTCTTCTGGCCGAGCTTGTACCCATGGCGGATGGCGCGGCGCACGATGCGCCGCTGCACGTAGCCGCGGCCTTCGTTGCTCGGAATCACGCCGTCGCTCACCAGGAAGGCGGTGGCGCGGATGTGGTCAGCGATCACCTTGAGCGAGGGGTTGCCCAGGTCGCTGATGTGCGTCTCGCGCGCGGCGGCCTTGATGAGCGCGTCGAAGATGTCGATCTCGTAGTTGCTGTGCACGTGCTGCAGGATCGCGGCCAGCCGCTCCAGGCCCATGCCGGTGTCCACGCAGGGCGCGGGCAGCGGCGTGACGGCGCCGGTCTCGTCCATGTTGAACTGCATGAACACGTTGTTCCAGATCTCGATGAAACGGTCGCCGTCTTCATCGGGGCTGCCGGGAGGGCCGCCAGCAATGTGCGGGCCGTGGTCGTAGAAGATCTCGCTGCAGGGGCCGCAGGGTCCGGTGTCGGCCATCATCCAGAAGTTGTCGGACTTGTAGCGCCCGCCCTTGTTGTCGCCGATGCGGATCACGCGCTCGGGCGGCAGGCCGATCTCTTTCGTCCAGATGTCGTAGGCCTCGTCGTCCTCCGCGTACACCGTCGCCAGCAGGCGCTCCTTGGGCAGCTTGTAGACCTCGGTCAGCAACTCCCACGCCCACTTGAGCGACTCACGCTTGAAGTAGTCGCCGAAAGACCAGTTGCCCAGCATCTCGAAGAAGGTGTGGTGGCGCGCGGTGTAGCCCACGTTCTCCAGGTCGTTGTGCTTGCCGCCGGCGCGCAGGCAGGCCTGCACCGAGGCCGCGCGCACGTAGGGGCGCTTGTCGGTGCCCAGGAACACGTCCTTGAACTGCACCATGCCCGAGTTGGTGAACATCAGCGTCGGGTCGTTGCCCGGCACCAGCGGGCTGGAGGCCACCACGGTGTGGCCCTTGGAGGCGAAGAAGTCCAGGAAGCTCTTGCGGATGTCGGCAACGGATGCGGGGCGGGTCATGTTGGCCTTGTGGGTGATCGGTCGTTGGAGGCGGGCTCGGCGCTCACGCGCGCGAAACCCGCTATTTTCCAACATGCGGGCCACCCCCGGCGCGCGGACGGCGAAATCGGGTGGATCGGCCCGTTGCGTCACCGGCGGCACTGCCCGCGCCACACCCCGGGGCTATGCTGGAAAAGCTTTCGGCGGCACAATCCGGGCTGAATTATTTAACAAATTAAATGATTACCCTTTCCCCTTTCCAGCACACGCCCCGACGGAGACGACCACCATGGACATGAAGACCTCACCCCTGGCCCTGCTCAAGGACCCGACCCTGCTCAAGACCGACGGCCTGATCAACGGCCAGTGGGCCGCCGGCACCAGCCGCTTCGACGTGCTCGACCCCGCCACCGGCCACAAGCTGGCCGATGTGGCCAACCTCGGCCCGAAGGACGCCGAAGCCGCCATCGCCGCGGCCAACGCCGCCTGGCCCGCCTGGAAGGGCAAGACCGCCAAGGAGCGCAGCAACATCCTGCGCAAGTGGTACGACCTGCTGATGGCCCACCAGGACGATCTGGGCACCCTCATGACGGCGGAACAGGGCAAGCCACTGGCCGAGGCCAAGGGCGAAGTGGCGTACGGCGCCAGCTTCGTCGAATGGTTCGCTGAAGAGGCCAAGCGCATCAACGGCGAGACGCTGCCCCAATTCGACAACAACCGCCGCCTGATGGTGCTCAAGCAGCCCATCGGCGTGTGCGCGGCCATCACGCCCTGGAATTTCCCGCTCGCGATGATCACGCGCAAGGTCGCACCCGCGCTGGCTGCGGGTTGCCCTGTGGTCATCAAGCCGGCCGAACTCACGCCGCTGACGGCGCTGGCCGCGGCCGAACTGGCCATCCGTGCCGGCATTCCGGCGGGCGTGTTCAACGTCATCACCGCCGACAGCGAACAGTCCATTGCGGTGGGCAAGGTGCTGTGCGCGAGCGACGTGGTGCGGCACATCAGCTTCACCGGTTCCACCGAAGTGGGCCGTATCCTCATGGCGCAGAGCGCGCCCACGGTCAAGAAGATGTCGCTCGAACTCGGAGGCAATGCGCCCTTCATCGTGTTCGACGACGCCGACATCGACAGCGCGGTCGAAGGCGCCTTCGCAAGCAAGTACCGCAACGCCGGCCAGACCTGCGTGTGCACCAACCGCTTCTACGTGCAGGACGGCGTGTACGACGCCTTCGTGCAGAAGTTCGCCGCCAGAGTAAAAACGGCCAGGGTCGGCAACGGCTTTGGCGAAGGCGTGAACCAGGGCCCACTGATCGAGGAAGCCGCGCTGGAGAAGGTGCAGCGCCATGTGGACGATGCCGTGGCCAAGGGTGGCCGCGTGGTCGCCGGTGGCAAGCGGCTGAGCGCCATGGGCAGCGGCCAGTTCTTTGAACCCACGGTGGTGGCCGATGCCACCGGTGACATGCTGTGCGCGAAAGAGGAAACCTTTGGCCCCTTTGCACCGGTGTTCCGGTTCCACACCGAGCAGGAAGCCATCGACGCGGCCAACAACACCGAGTTCGGCCTGGCAAGTTATTTCTACAGCCGCGACGTGGGCCGCATCTTCCGCGTGAGCGAAGCGCTGGAGTACGGCATGGTCGGCATCAACGTGGGCATTCTGGCGACGGAGCACGTGCCTTTCGGTGGCGTGAAGCAGTCCGGCCTGGGCCGCGAAGGCTCGCACCATGGCATGGACGACTACGTCGAAATCAAATACCTGTGCATGGGAGATATCCTCAAGTGATTCCTATCGCTTGAAACACCGACCCATGCAATTCGACTGGCACAACCCCTACCCCGTTTCCCGCGCGCCGTTGATGGCGCGCAACGTGGTGGCCACCTCGCAGCCGCTGGCCGCGCAGGCCGGCCTTCGCATGCTGCTCAAGGGCGGCAACGCCGTGGACGCGGCGATCGCGGCAGCCGCAGCACTCACCGTCGTGGAGCCCTGCTCCAACGGCCTGGGCAGCGACAACTTTGCCATCGTCTGGGACGGGCAGCAGCTGCATGGCCTGAACTCCTCGGGCGTCGCGCCCGCTGGGTGGAGCAAGGCGTATTTCGACAGCAAGCACAACGGCCAGATCCCGCTGCGCGGCTTCGATGCCGTCACCGTGCCGGGCGCGGTGGCGGGCTGGGCCGCGCTGTCGGAGCGTTTCGGCGCCCTGCCCTTTGCCGACCTGCTGGAACCCGCGATCGAACTCGCCGAAGGTGGCCACGCGGTGGCTCCCGTGATCGCCCACAAGTGGGCGCAGGCGGTTCCCCTGCTGCACGACAAGCCGGGTTTCGCCGAAGCCTTCCTGCCGCGCGGTCGCGCACCGCACGCGGGCGAGCGCTTCACCTTTCCCGGTGCGGCCCGTGCGCTGCGCCGCATCGCCGAAACTCGCGGCAAGGATTTCTACCAGGGCGAGATCGCCTCGGCCATCGAAGCCTTCGCACGCGAACACGGGGCGCAGCTGCGCGCCAGCGACCTCGCCGCGCACGAACCGCAATGGGTCAGACCGATCGAAATGGCCTTCGCGGGCCACACCGTGCACGAGCTGCCCCCCAATGGCCAGGGCATTGCCGCGCTGATGGCGCTCGGCATGCTGGAGCAGCTCGATATCGGCCGCTACGGGCCGGACAGCATCGAGAGCCAGCACCTGCAGATCGAAGCCATCAAGCTCGCTTTCGCCGACACCTACCGCTGGGTGGCCGACGAGCGCTTCATGACCGAGGTGCGCGCAGCCGACCTGCTCGACCCCGGCTACCTCCGCGATCGAGCAAAGCTCATCGACCCGAAGCGCGCCATCGACCCGGGTGCAGGCCACCCACCACGTGGGGGCACCATCTACCTGACCGCCGCCGACGCGCAAGGCCGCATGGTGAGCCTGATCCAGTCCAACTACCTGGGCTTTGGCAGCGGCGTGGTGGTGCCCGGCTGGGGCGTGAGCCTGCAGAACCGGGGCCACGGCTTCACCCTGCAGGACGGCCACCCCAACCAGGTCGCGCCGGGCAAACGGCCCTTCCACACCATCATCCCCGGCTTCCTCACGCGCGAGGGCCAGGGTGTGATGAGCTTTGGCGTGATGGGCGCCAACATGCAGCCGCAAGGCCATGTGCAGACGCTGGTGCGCATGCTCGTGCACAAGCAGCAACCCCAGGCGGCATGCGACGCACCGCGCTGGAAATGGGGCAAGGGGCTGGACGTGGACTTCGAGGCCACCATGGCCCCGGCGCTGCGCGAAGGCCTCAAGGCCCTCGGCCACCGCTTCGAACCCACCGCGGACACCTACCTCGACTTCGGCAGTGGCCAGTTCATCGCACGCATGAGCGGCGACATTGCCGACGGCTACGTGGCCGCAAGCGATTCACGGCGCGATGGTCAGGCGGTGGGGTTCTGAAAAAGAAAACACCTCCAGCGCAAGGGAGGTGTGGAGCGGGTGAAGGGAATCGAACCCTCGTATGAAGCTTGGGAAGCTGCCGTTCTGCCATTGAACTACACCCGCAGCAGGCCGCCATTCTAGCGCCCGGCCGGGGCGCGTCAGCCAGTCAGTGACGCACCCACACCCATCAGGGCGAGCACGCCGAGCACCGCAAAGATCAGCGCCGCGATGATGTGCACGAGCTTGATCGGCACGCGGCGTGTGATCGCCTCGCCGAAGAACACCACCGGCGCATTGGCCAGCATCATGCCCAGCGTGGTGCCGATCACGACCGCGATCAGCGGCTCGTACTGCGCACCCAGCGCCACCGTGGCGATCTGCGTCTTGTCGCCCATCTCGGCCAGGAAGAAGGCCCACAGTGTGGCAATGAACACGCCCATCTGGCGTTTGGGCACCGCGTCTTCGTCGTCCAGCTTGTCGGGGATGAGCATCCACCCGGCCATGGCGATGAACGAGACGCCCAGCACCCAGCGCATCACGTTCGGGCCCACAGCGGCCATGATCCAGGCGCCGGCGGCACCGGCCAGCGCATGGTTGAGCAGTGTGGCCACGAGGATGCCCCAGACGATGGGCCAGGGGCGCTTGAAACGGGCGGCGAGAACGAGCGACAGCAGCTGGGTCTTGTCGCCCATTTCAGCCAGTGCGACGATGCCCGTCGAGATCAGGAAGGCTTCCAAAATAGTGCTCCGAGGGCCGGCAGAAACCAGAAGACCACACGGCAACCCCGGCCCTATCCGGAGGCAGTGTGGTCAAAGGTCTTGCCAGGCTGGAAGCTGTCTGCGCCATGATCGTGGGGACCAAGTGTGTTGACGCAAACCCCTGCAGGGTGCAGGGCGGCTACTCCCCAATGACGGGTGAAGAGCTGTGAGTATACCCGCCGGGGGTATCAGACCAGCTTCACGCCGGTCTTGGACTGCAGGAATTCCTGGGTCACACCGGGTGCCAGCTCCACCAGCTTGAGGCCTTCGGGCGTCACGTCCATCACGGCCAGGTCGGTGATGATGCGGTCGACCACGCCCACACCGGTCAGCGGCAAGGTGCAGGCCGGCAGGATTTTCAGGTCCTCGGTGCCGTCCTTCTTCTTCGCCACGTGCTCCATGAGCACGATCACGCGCTTGACGCCGGCGACGAGGTCCATCGCGCCGCCCATGCCCTTGACCATCTTGCCCGGGATCATCCAGTTGGCCAGGTCGCCCTTCTCGCTGACCTGCATGGCGCCCAGGATGGACAGGTTGATCTTGCCGCCGCGGATCATGGCGAAACTGTCGTGGCTGCCGAAGATGCTCGAACCCGGCAGCGTGGTCACGGTCTGCTTGCCGGCGTTGATCAGGTCGGCATCCACCTGGTCTTCGGTGGGGAACGGGCCGATGCCGAGCATGCCGTTCTCGCTCTGCAGCCAGACTTCCTTGGTGCCGGTGTGGTTGGCCACCAGCGTGGGGATGCCGATGCCCAGGTTGACGTAGAAACCGTCTTCGAGCTCTTGTGCCGCGCGCGCGGCCATTTGGTCTTGGGTCCAGGGCATGTCAATCCTCCCGCAGGGCCGCCCCAAGGGCGGATTGCGCCCCCATGGGGGGCAGTGAATACACGAAGTGATGAGCGTGGGGGTGAATCATTTCACGCTCCAGCTTTCTCGGTGATGGTGCGCTTCTCGATGCGCTTCTCGGGGTTCGGGTTGTGCACGATGCGGTGCACGTAGATGCCTGGCAGGTGAACCTGGTCCGGATCGAGCGCGCCGGTTTCAACGATCTCCTCGACCTCGACCACGCAGATCTTCCCTGCCATGGCAGCCGCAGGATTGAAGTTGCGCGCGGTCAGGCGGAACTGCAGGTTGCCAGACTTGTCGGCGCGGTGCGCCTTCACCAGCGAGATGTCGGGCACGAGCGCGCGTTCCATCACATAGGTTTCGCCATCGAACTCGCGCAGTTCCTTGCCCTCGGCCACCATGGTGCCCACGCCGGTCTTGGTGAAGAAGGCCGGGATGCCGGCGCCGCCAGCGCGCAGCTTCTCGGCTAGCGTGCCCTGCGGCGTGAATTCAAGCTGCAGTTCACCGGCCAGATACTGGCGCTCGAACTCCTTGTTCTCGCCCACGTAGCTCGAGATCATCTTGGCGATCTGGCGCGTTTCCAGCAGCTTGCCGAGGCCGAAGCCGTCCACGCCCGCGTTGTTGGAAATCACGGTGAGGTCCTTCACGCCGCTGTCGCGCAGCGCGTCGATCAGGGCCTCGGGAATGCCGCAAAGGCCGAAGCCGCCCACGGCGAGCAACTGGCCATCGGCCGCGATGCCTTTGAGCGCGGCGGCCGCGCTCGGGAAAATCTTGTTCACGTCGGAGTCTCCTGGGTTCAACCGTGGAAGCCGCTACGATACTACGTAACCCCATACGTAGTATTTCGTAAAGCCAAACCCGCATCCACCGCCCCATGAGCGCCCTGGAGAACACGCCACCCGACATCGACTACCGACTCGCGTTCGACCTCGCCCCGGTGGGTCTGGCGCTGTCGCGGCAGCGCACCATGGTCGATTGCAACCAGGCGCTGTGCGACATGTTCGGTGCGCCCCGCGAGCAACTGGTGGGGCAGAGCTTCCAGATCCTCTACCCCAGCGCCGACGAGTACGAACGCATCGGCGAGCGCATGGCGCCCTTGCTGGGCCGCAGCGGCACGTATTCGGACAACCGCATCATGAAGCGCGTGGGCGGGCAGGCGCAGGGCGAAACCTTCTGGTGCCACGTGACGGGCCGCGCCCTGCAGCGCGATGCGCCGCACGCGGCGGGCATCTGGAGTTTCGAGGACCTCAGCTCCAGCCGCACGGTGAAGGCCGAACTCACGCCGCGCGAACGCGAGGTGGCGGCCTTCCTCATGGACGGACTGACCAGCAAGCAGATCGGCAAGGCGCTGGCCATCAGCCACCGCACGGTGGAAATCTACCGCGCCCGGCTGATGCGCAAGTACGGCGCGCACAGCACGCCCGATCTGGTGCACCGCCTGCTGGCCGGCTGAGAGCGGGTTACACCCCCCCGGGAGGCATCGCCCCGCGCGAGCGGCGGAGCGTGGGGGCAACGGGCCAGCCGCCGGGCCGCCCCCAAGGCAGGCCCGCCCCCTCGGGGGGCAGCGACCCGCGCAGCGGCGGAGCGTGGGGGTCTTCAGCTCACTGTGGCTGGAAGCCGCTGTCCTGGATGATCTTCGCCCACACCTTGCCATAGGCTTGCTCGCGTGCGCCCAGCTGTTCGCCACTCATGAAGCCCACGGTGAGGCCCATGGCGGTCAGCTTGTCGCGCACGTCGGGTTGTGCAATGGCCTTCTGCACTGCCTGGGCCAGGCGATCCAGTGACGCCTTGGGCGTGCCTGCTGGCGCGAACAGGCCGTAGTAAGGCACGTCCTCGAAGCCCTTGAGGCCGAGTTCGGCAAAGGTGGGCACCTCGGGCATGGCGGCCTGGCGCTGCGAGCCCATGACGGCCACCACGCGCAGCTTGCCCGCCTTGTGGTTCTCGATGAAGTCGGGAATGGAGGCCACACCGGCCGGGATCTGGTTGCCCAGCATGTCCGACATCATGGGCGCGCTGCCCCGGTAGGGCGCGGCCACCAGGTCCAGGCCGTTCTGCTTCGCGATCACCTGCACCAGGAACTGCGGCACCGAAGCCGGCGCGGGAATGCCGACGGTGCTCTTGCCCCCCGACGCTTTCACGCCATCCACGAAGGCCTTGAACGATTGCGCGGGCGTGCCGTTGGAAACGGCGAAAGCGTTCACGAAGGTGGCGAAACCCGCAACCGGCACGAAGTCTTTCGCCGGCTCATAGCCCGGGTTCTTCGTCACCATCGGCAGGATGGTGATGCTGTGGTCGTGGCTCAGGAACAGCGTGTGGCCATCGGCCGCCGATGCCTTGAGCGCCTGCGCAGCCAACTGGCCACCGGCGCCGGGCTTGTTGTCCACCACCACCGGGCTGCCCAGTTCCTGCTGGAGGCGTTCGCCGATGATGCGGGCGATCGCGTCGGTGCCGCCGCCAGGTGGAAACCCCACGAGGATGCGGGTGGTGCTCTGCGCCTGGGCCAGGCCGACGGTGCACAGAAGACTCGCAGCCAGCAAGGCGCGGCGAACCAGGGAGGGACGAGAAGCGGTCATGACGAACTCCAGTGGGACTTGGGATGGAAAACCCGCATCGTAGCGCCCGACCCGGCTCAGGCGGCCTCGCCATCCACCACGCTGGCCGCCGTGCGGAACGCCTCTACCGCCGTGGGCACGCCACAGTACACGGCCGCGTGCAGCAACACCTCCTGCAGTTCAGCCGGTGTCGCGCCATTGTTCAGAGCGCCTCGCACGTGCCCCTTAAGTTCGTTCTGCTTGCCCAGGGCCGTGAGCATGGCCACAGTGATGAGGCTGCGCGTCTTCAGGTCGAGTTCGCCGCGCTGCCACACGTCGCCCCAGGCCTTGCGCGTGATGTGCTGTTGCATGGGTTCGGTGAAGGGCGTCATGTTGCCGAACGCGTTGGCCACGAAGGCCTCGCCCATGACCTGCTTGCGCATGGACAGGCCGCGCTCGAATTCGGGATCGTTGGTGTCTTGCATCGCGTGCTCCAGAAGGAGAATGGGTGGTGACGGTGACGCGCACGATACCGTACGATGAAGCAAAACCACCTGACAGGAGGCGACATGAACCGCTACCCGGCCCCCGACATCAACGATCTGCCCGACGACATCAAGGCCAAGGTGCTGGAGGTGCAGGAAAAGGCCGGCTTCGTGCCCAACGTGTTCCTCGCGCTGGCGCGCCGCCCCGCCGAGTGGCGTGCCTTTTTCGCGTACCACGACGCGCTGATGCTCAAGGAAGAAGGATCGTTGACGAAGGGCGAGCGCGAGATGATCGTCACCACCACGAGCGCGGCGAACCAGTGCCTCTATTGCGTGGTGGCCCATGGCGCCATCCTGCGCATCTATGAGAAGAAGCCATTGGTGGCGGACCAGGTGGCGGTGAACTACCTCAAGGCCGACATAACGCCGCGCCAGAAGGCCATGCTCGATTTCGCGATGAAGGTCTGCCTGCGTTCGCACGAGGTCAGCGACGACGACTTCCCGCCCCTGCATGCGCACGGCTTCTCCGACGAAGACATCTGGGACATCGCGGCCATCACCGCTTTCTTCGGCCTGTCCAACCGGCTGGCGAGTTTCAGCAACATGCAGCCCAACCCCGAGTTCTATCTCATGGGCCGCGTGCCCAAGGCCAAGCCGGCCAGGTGAACGCTGGCGTTCGGCGCTTGTAGGACAACCGCGCGTTTACGGCGCGATACCGGGCTGCAACAAAAAAAGACGGCACTTTTCCTCCGTGGACGTTTCAATCGATTCACCACAACAACGGAGGTATTCCATGTCCCGAATCAAACCGTCGACCACCCGAGCCTTCATGCTGGCCGCTGCACTCACCCTGGGTGTGGGCGCGGCGCACGCCGAGGACATCAAGGGGCGCATCCAGTCGATCGACCTGGCGGCCAAGGCGTTTGTCGTGAACAGCGAAACGATCTACGTGACCGACAAGACCGACTACGAGAACGACTACAAGCGTTTCGAGGACCTGCGACAAGGCCACTACGTCGAGGTCGACATCAACCGCAAGGATGGCCGCCTGTACGCCGACGACATCGAGTACAAGGCCAGCGCCCGCGAGAACAAGCAGTGATTGCCTGATGCCGCTTCAACCACCGGTGATGCGCAACAGCTTGCCGCTGGCGCCATCGGTGAGCAGGTAGAGGCGGCCATCGGGGCCCTGCCGCACGTCGCGGATGCGTTCGTTGCGGTTCGCCAGCAACCGCTCACGTCCCACCACCCGCGTGCCATCTAGTTGCAGGCGCCAGAGCGACGTGCCGGCGAGCGCACCCACAAACAGGCTGCGGCTCCAGTGCGATGGCTCGGGCCCTGTGAAGAACGCCATGCCGCTCGGCGCAATGGATGACTTCTGGCCGCCCGTCCAGCTCGTGCCGTCGATCTTTTCCCAGTAAGACACGGGTTGCTCCATGCCCGCCCTGGACGTGCCCATGCCCACCTGTTGCGTGGTGCCATATTCCTGGCCGTAGCTGATCACGGGCCATCCATAGTTGCGGCCGGCTTGGGTCAGGTTGACTTCATCGCCCCCCTGCGGGCCGTGTTCGCTGGTCCAGAGCTGGCCGGTGTCCGGGTGCAGGGCAGCACCCTGAGGGTTGCGGTGGCCATAACTCCACAGGCCGGGCTGCGCGCCTGCCAGCACCGGGTTGCCCGGTGCCGGGGAGCCCGACGTGGTGATGCGCACCACCTTGCCATTGCCCCGTGTGAGGTCCTGCGCATAGGCCTGCTGATCGGCGTTCTGCCGATCACCCAGCGTCACGAACAAATGGCCGTCGCGATCGAACACGAGACGCGATCCGAAGTGGCCGCTGCTCGCCACCTTTGGCGTCTGGCGGTAGATCACCTGGAAACCCACGAGGGCAAGGGCGCCGGTGTCGAGCTCGGCCCGCGCCACTGCGGTGCCATTGAGGCTGGGGTTGCCACTGTCCGTTTCCGAGAAGCTGAAATAGATGAACCGGTTGCTCGAGAAGGAAGGATCCACCACCACATCGAGCAAGCCGCCCTGCCCCGCCGTGGTCAGGCCCGTCAGGCCGGTCAACGCCACATTGCTGAACGACTGGCCGTTGGCCGCGTATAGGCGCAGCACGCCATTGCGCCCGGTCACCAGCATGCGCCCGTCCGGCAGGAACGCCAGGCTCCAGGGATTGGGGATGGAGGTGGCGACTTCGGTGACCGTCAACGGACCTGTCGTCACGAAACCGGGCGATGGGGTTCCGCCGCCCCCCGAACCCGAATCCTGATCGCCTCCGCCACCACCGCAGGCGGCGAGCAGACCCGACAGACCGATACCCAGAAAAAGAAAGGAGGTGTGGCGCATGGGCGCATGCTAGACACGCGGCCTTCTGACGTCTGCAAGAATTTGTGTGTGCGCCGACGCACACAGCCCCTAGCTCATGTGCGCGCGCAGCCAGTCGGGGAGGGGCATCGACTTTTTCATTGGGAAGTTCACCCACACCGTGGTGGCCCCGCCGGCCGCGTACACCGTGTCGGGGTCGTCGCTGCGCGACAGCGTGCACCAGCTCTCGAAGCTGCTGCGGCCCACGTCGCTCACATACATGGTGGCCACCACGTCACCGGGGTACTCCAGCTGCTTGTAGAAGTTGCAGAAGGCGTTGACGATCACCGGCCCTTCGCCGGCGGGGTCGGGCTGGCAACCGATGGAGCGCATCCAGTCGATGCGGATGATCTCCATGTAGCGAAAGTAGATCGTGTTGTTGACGTGGTTCATGCCGTCCATGTCGCCCCAGCGAATGGGAATGGTCATGCTGAACACACGCTTCTTCTGTTCGGGCAGTTCGAGTTTCATGGTTGCAGTGTCAACGGTGTGCCTTGATGGACGCCAGTATGCCCAACACGAACAGCACACACGCCGTCCATTGCAGGGCGGCGGGCCACTGGGCGCTCCAGGCGAAGGTGTAGATGAGGCCGAACACGGTCTCGCTCACGATGAGCTGGCCCGCCAGGCTCGGGCTCAGGCGGCGGCTGGCCATGTTCCAGAGCACCGAGGCGATCCACGCGGATCCGATGCCAGTCACTGCGCACACCACGACAAAGGTGCTGAAACCGGGGCGCTGCAACAGGGCGCCCAGCTCGGACCCCGCCACAGCCCAGATGGCGAGCGCGCCCAGGCCTGCGGCCACTCCCAGCCAGTTCGCCCACACCGTGGAGTTCACCTCCGGGTGGTGGCGAAGCCAGCGCGCGTTCAGCAGCCCGAATGCGGTCCAGGACGCCATGGCGAGCACCGCATAGAAGACACCCAGCCACAGCTTCGTACCGCCACCGGCTTCCGCACCGTGCGCAGTCACGCGCATCATCAGCGCCAGCCCGGCCAGCGTGAGCAGCAGGCCCGGCACCAGGGAACGCCAGCGCAGGCCCTCGGGCTTGCCCAGCAACATGATCCACAGCGGAATGGTGCCGATGATGAGCACCGGCAACGCCGCACCCGCGGCCTGGATCGCCAGCACCAGCAGCAGGTAGTAGCCGGTGTAGCCCAGCAGGCTCAGCCACAGCGCAGCGCCCGTCTGGCGCCAGGTGGGCAGGTGCGCTTCGCGACGCAGCCCCGCCCACAGGAGCAGCAGCACGGACAGAATGCCGCAGGACAGGAAGCGCCCCACGGTGAGGTCGATCGAGCTGAAGCCGGGCGTGAGCAGGGGCGCCACGAAGGCCGTGCCCCAGAAAGCGCCCGCACCAAGGCCCGCGAGAATGCCGGTCACCATGCCCGGCGGCCAGCCCGAAGGCCGGCCCAGCACCGCAGCCGTCATCTACGCTCCAAAGCCGTCATCGGCCGCGATGACGGCGCCGTTCACGAAATGGCTCTCGGTCGAGCACAGCATCACCAGCACCGCATCCAGGTCGGCGGGCGTGCCGATGCGCTTGCGCGGCAGCATGTTGATGAGCTTCTGTCCCTGCTCGGTCTGCCAGTGGTGGTGGTTGATCTCGGTGTCGATGTAGCCGGGGCAGATCGCGTTGACGTTGATGCCGAAGCGGCCCCACTCCACCGCCATCGCCTTGGTCATGTGGACCACGGCCGCCTTGCTCATGCAGTACACGCCGATCTGCGGCAGCACCTTGAGCCCGGCCATGGAAGCGATGTTGACGATGCGCCCGCCCACATAGGTGCCCGGCGCCGCCCCGTTGGCGCGTGCCAGCATGCGCCGCCCCACTTCCTGTGCCACGAAGAACGCGCCGCGGGTGTTGGTGTTGAAAACGTAGTCGTAGTCCTCCTCGGTCACATCCTGCAGGCGCTGCGTGGTGCTGACGCCCGAGTTGTTGACCAGGATGTCGATCGCGCCGACCTCGGTTTCGGCGTGCGCCACCGCGGCCTTGATGGACGCTGTGTCGGTAACGTCCATGGCCACCACGTGGGCGTCACCGCCCCCCGCCTCGATGTGGGCGCGCAGCGCCATGAGGCGGTCGGTGCGGCGCCCGGCCAGCACCACGGCGGCACCCGCGCGCGCCAGCGTCTTGGCGAACTGCTCGCCAAGCCCGCCCGATGCACCGGTGATCAGGGCCACCCGGCCCGACAAATCCAGGCTGTATGCCATGAGAGAGCCTCCTCTAAAGTAGTGGGTTGCGCGTCGTATCAGCGCCCCGCAGCGGCCCTCCGGGGCCGATGCGACACGATTGTGCGCCATGGCCCACTAAAATCGGTCGCGACCACGACAACGGCGGGCCTGCGGGCAGCGCCGTCATGAAAATCCCCCGGGCCCCTGCGCCCGACAGAGCGAGACCAGCACATGACCCCCGAAGACATCCTCAGCACCTACGGCCCACGCGAAGCCATGGAGTACGACGTGGTCGTGGTGGGCGGAGGCCCGGCGGGCCTGGCCACGGCGATCCGGCTCAAGCAGATTGCCGCCGAAAAAGGCAGCGACATCAACGTGTGCGTGCTGGAAAAGGGCTCCGAGCCCGGCGCGCACATCCTCAGCGGCGCGGTGATGGACCCGAAGGCCATCACCGAACTCCTGCCGAAGTGGAAGGAAGACGGCGCGCCCCTGAACCAGCCCGTCACCGACGACAAGCTGCTGTGGCTGACCGAAAAGGGCGCCATCGACACCCCGAAATTCCTGATCCCGAACAACTTCCACAACGAAGGCAACTACGTCGTCGGCCTCGGCAACGTGGTGAAGTGGCTGGGCCAGCAGGCCGAGAACCTCGGCGTGGAAATCTTCCCCGGCTTCTCCGCCGCTGAAGTGCTCTTCAACGACGATGGTTCGGTCAAGGGTGTGGCCACCGGCAACCTGGGCGTGGGCAAGGACGGCGAGCCTTCCGACAGCTTCCAGCTCGGCATGGAATTGCACGCGAAGTACACCGTGTTCGCCGAAGGCGCGCGCGGCCACCTGGGCAAGCGCCTGATCGCGAAGTTCCATCTCGACGAAGGCAAGGACCCGCAGGCGTATGCCATCGGCGTGAAGGAACTCTGGGAGATCGACCCCGCGAAACACAAGGCCGGCCTGGTGATCCACACCGCCGGCTGGCCCATGAAGGACGACACCTACGGTGGCGGCTTCCTGTACCACCTGGAAGACAACAAGGTGACGCTGGGCCTGGTGACCGGCCTGAACTACAGCAACCCATGGCTCAGCCCGTTCGAGGAAATGCAGCGCTGGAAGACGCACCCGCGCATCCGCGAGTTCCTTGAAGGTGGCAAGCGCATCAGCTACGGCGCGCGCGCCATCACCACCGGCGGCCTCATGGCCCTGCCACAAACCACCTTCCCGGGCGGCGCCCTGGTGGGCTGCGACGCGGGTTACCTCAATGGCGCGCGCATCAAGGGCAGCCACGCCGCCATCAAGAGCGGCATGCTCTGCGCCGAAGCCGCGTTCGAGGCCGTGCAGGCGGGCCGCCAGCACGACGAACTCAAGGCCTACCCCGCCGCTTTCGACAAGAGCTGGCTGAAGGAGGAACTCGAGGCTTCGCGCAACTTCAAGTCGTGGTTCAAGTACGGCAACATCGTCGGCGGCCTCATGGTCGGCATCGAGCACTGGCTGCTGCCGCGCCTGGGGTTCAAGGCACCACCCTGGTCGCTGCACCGCGAGAAGGCCGACCACCTCTACCTCAAGCCCGCGGCCGAGTGCGAGAAGATCGTCTACCCCAAGCCCGACGGCAAGCTCACTTTCGACAAGCTGGGCAGCGTGTTCGTGAGCAACACCAACCACGAGGAACACCAGCCCTCGCACCTCACGCTGAAAGACGCGAGCGTGCCGGTGAGGATCAACCTCGCCAAGTACGCCGGCCCCGAGGCCCGCTACTGCCCGGCCGGTGTGTACGAGTTCGTGAAGAACCCGGACAACACCGACCGCCTGCAGATCAACGCGCAGAACTGCGTGCACTGCAAGACCTGCGACATCAAGGACCCGACGCAGAACATCGTCTGGGTCACGCCCGAAGGCGGCGGTGGTCCGAACTACGCGGGCATGTGAGCGAAATCACGGCCTCGCCACCTTCTGCCACCCAGCCGCCTCCGGGCGGCTTTTTCATGCCCGTTGTTCACCGCACCGTCACATCGGCTGGCCACAGTGCAGGCTCCTTGAACGACGTCGTGGACGACATGCTGAACAAGACCGAGAAAGGCCGGGCCGAGCTGCAGCCCGGGCAACGCCACCTCTCTCAGCGCGAGCGCGCGCTGCTGCTCATGGCCGATGGCCACAAACCCGATGCCGAACTGTTCGCCCTGTTCGAAGGCCAGGGGCGCGCCCTGGTGGCTGGCCTGCTCGCGCGCGGCTACCTGATTGAAGAGGCGCCACCGCCCGCCCCGGCGCAGGACAACCCGGTGCCCACAGTGTCGGCGGACGCCTTCTCCGGCCCGCGCTCCATGGCCAGCGCGCGCATGTTCCTGTTCGACCTGAGTGAGCGCATGTTCGCGCCGCGCGACAAGGCGCTGGCGCAGCGCTACCGCGACGCCCTGCGCGAAGCGCGCGATCTGCCCGCCATGCTGGCCGTGAGCCGCGACATGGTCGCCGACGTGGAGCGCATGGCCGGCAGCGAACGGGCCGATGGCATCAGCGAACGGCTGGCCCGGCTGCTGCCCGAATCGGCCCTGGAAACACCCTGAAATGGCGGCCGGCCCGATGCGGTGCGCTACACTCGCCGGGTCAGGAGAGAGGCCGATTCCGTCCCGGAAAAGGCCCGCCGAAGGCGCAGGCGGCACCGCACACCGGGTGCCCTGAACGCTCAGGCAAAAGGACTGGCAAACACGGGCCGAAAGGCCGGTGTACCCCCCTGGAGAGAGGCCGCCCCCGAGGCGGTCCACCGAAGGAGCAAGCGCGGCATCGCCCGCGTGAATCTCTCAGGTAAAGCGGACAGTGGGGCAGCGCACGGATGAACCGTGTCCCGCCCTCACAGGGCCTGCCCCCTTGCCTGAAAGCCTCCAGTGCCTGCAGACGTTGCCCCGACCCTTCAAGTTCCCCTGCACGCCCTCCACGTGGAGCTGGGCGCGCGCATGGTGCCGTTTGCCGGCTATTCCATGCCCGTGCAGTACCCCGCCGGCCTCATGGCCGAACACAACCACACCCGCGCCGCTGCCGGCCTGTTCGACGTCTCGCACATGGGCCAGTTGCGCCTGGTCGGGCCCGACGCCCCCGCCGCCTTCGAAACCCTCATGCCGGTCGATGTGATCGGCCTGGGCGTGGGCAAGCAGCGCTACGGCCTGCTGCTCAACGACGAGGGCGGCATCATCGACGACCTGATGTTCGTCAACCGCGGGCACGACATCTTCGTCATCGTCAACGGCGCCTGCAAGGCCAACGACATCGCCCACATCCAGGCATGCATCGGTTCGCGCTGCGAGGTGATTCCCCTGCCCGACCAGGCGCTGTTCGCGCTGCAGGGTCCGCAGGCCGCCACCGCGCTGCAGCGCCTCGTGCCCGGTGTCGAAAAACTCGTCTTCATGACCGGCTCGGCCTTCAACTGGCAGGGCACCGACCTGTACATCACCCGCAGCGGCTACACCGGCGAGGACGGCTTCGAAATCTCCGTGCCCGGTGACCGCGCCGAGTCCCTGGTGCGCGAGCTGCTGGCGCAGCCCGAGGTCAAGCCCATCGGCCTGGGCGCGCGCAACTCGCTGCGCCTGGAAGCCGGCATGTGCCTCTATGGCAACGACATCGACACCACCACCACCCCGGTGGAAGCCGCGCTCAACTGGGCCATCCAGAAGGTGCGCCGCACCGGTGGCGCGCGCGCGGGCGGTTTCCCGGGTGCGGCACGCGTGCTGGCCCAGCTGGACGGCACCGAACCCCTCAGCCGCAAGCGCGTGGGCCTGATCGCGCAGGAACGGGTACCGGTGCGCGAGCACGTCGAACTGCAAGGCCCCGGCGGTGAGGCGATCGGCCAGACCACCAGCGGCCTCATCAGCCCCAGCGTCAACCAGCCCATCGCCATCGGTTACGTCGCACCCGCACACGCTGCCATCGGCATGCCCGTGGTGGCCGTGGTGCGCGGCAAGCCCGTGCCCATGGTGGTCAGCGCCATGCCCTTCGTGCCCAACCGCTACTTCCGCGGTTGAGCCTTCCATCCGTTCCGTTTCATCCCAACCTTCAGGAGTTCCTGCATGTCCATCACCAAGTACACCGAAGACCACGAATGGCTCACCGTTGACGGCGACATCGCCACCGTCGGCATCACCGTGCACGCGCAGGACGCGCTGGGCGACGTGGTGTTCGTCGACCTGCCCGAAGTCGGCAAGACGTTTGCGCAGAAAGACGTGGCCGGTGTGGTCGAGTCCGTGAAGGCCGCGGCCGACGTGTACATGCCCGTCAGCGGCGACATCGTCGAGGTCAACGAGAACCTGCGCGCCGATCCTTCGCTGGCCAACAGCGACCCGCTGGGCTCCGGCTGGTTCTTCAAGGTCAAGCTGTCCGACGCTTCGCAGATCGATGCCCTGCTGGACGAGACCGCCTACAACGCCTTCGCCAGTCAGTAAGAAACACCCCCGCCGCGCTTCGCGCGTCCCCCTCAAGGGGGCGGTGCCTGCGGCCCGGCAAAGCCGGTTCCGCGGCACCTCTGGTTGAAAACACTTCTCACCCCCGCATCTTTTGAGGCCCGCCATGCTGATGCCTTCCGTCAAACCCCTCGGTGAACTCGAGAACCCTTCCGAATTCGTGGCGCGCCACATCGGCATTGGCGAGGCCGACGAAACCCACATGCTCTCGGTCATTGGCGAGGCCTCGCGCCGCGCACTGATCGACGGCATCGTGCCGCGCAGCATCGCGCGCAGCCAGGGCATGCAGTTGCCACCGGCGGTCACCGAGGCGGCCGCACTGGCCGAACTCAAGGCGCTGGCGCAGAAGAACCAGGTGCTGAAAAGCTTCATCGGGCAGGGTTACCACGGCACGCTCACGCCCGGCGTGATCCTGCGCAACATCCTCGAGAACCCCGCCTGGTACACCGCCTACACGCCGTACCAGGCCGAGATCTCGCAGGGCCGCATGGAGGCGCTGGTCAACTTCCAGACCATGGTGACCGATCTCACCGGCATGGCCATCGCCAACGCCTCGATGCTCGACGAGGCCACCGCCGCCGCCGAGGCCATGACGCTGGCCAAGCGCTCCGTCAAGAGCAAGGGCAACGCCATCGTGGTGGGTGGCGACTGCCATCCCCAGACCATCGAGGTGGTGCAGACGCGCGCGAAGCCGCTGGGCTTCGTGGTGAAAGTGGCCAACTCGGCCGCCGAATGGGACACCGCGCTCGCGCAGGACGATTACTTCGCCGTGCTGGCGCAGTACCCCAGCACCAGCGGCCGCATCGAAGACCTCGGTGCCGACGTGCAGAAGGTGCACGCCAAGGGTGCCGCCTTCATTGCCGCGGCCGACCTGCTCGCGCTCACGCTCATCACGCCCCCGGGCGAATGGGATGCCGACATCGTCGTCGGCAGCACGCAGCGCTTCGGCATGCCGATGGGTGCCGGCGGCCCGCACGCGGCCTTCATGGCCTGTCGCGACGAATTCAAGCGCTCGCTGCCCGGGCGCCTGGTGGGTGTCAGCGTGGACACGCACGGCAAACCCGCCTACCGCCTCGCACTGCAGACGCGCGAACAGCACATCCGCCGCGAGAAGGCCACCAGCAACATCTGCACCGCGCAGGTGCTGCCCGCCGTGGTGGCGAGCATGTACGCCGTGTACCACGGCCCGCAGGGCCTCAAGCGCATCGCGCAGCGCGTGGCGGCCTACACCGCCATCCTGGCCCGAGGCCTGGAGCAGCTCGGCTGCCAGCTCACCGCCGACGCCATCTTCGACACCGTGACCCTGAAGGCACCCGATGCCGCACAGGCGCAGGCCTGGGTGCAGCGCGCACGCGAAGCCGGCATGAACCTGCGCCTGTCGTGGGGCCAGTACGTCGGCATCGCGCTGGACGAAACCACCACGCGCGATGACATTGGCAGGCTCCTGAAGGTGTTCGCGAAAGATGGCGCCGACCTGCCCGGCTTCGAGGCCTTCGAGAAAGGCGTGGAGCCACGCATTCCCGCCGAACTGCGCCGCACCAGCGAATTCCTCACGCACCCGGTGTTCAACAGCCACCACAGCGAAACCGGCATGCTGCGCTACATCCGCGCCCTGTCCGACAAGGACCTCGCGCTGGACCGCAGCATGATCCCGCTGGGCTCATGCACCATGAAGCTCAACGCCACGAGCGAGATGATTCCGATCACCTGGCCCGAGTTCGCGAACGTGCACCCCTTCGCCCCGGCCGACCAGCTCAAGGGCTACCAGCAGCTGGACGAACAGCTGCGCGCATGGCTCTGCCAGGCCACGGGCTATGCCGGCATCAGCCTGCAGCCCAATGCGGGCTCGCAGGGTGAATACGCCGGCCTGCTCGTGATCCAGGCCTACCACGCCTCGCGCGGTGAAAGCCACCGCAACATCTGCCTGATTCCCAGCAGCGCGCACGGCACCAACCCGGCCAGCGCGCAGATGGTGGGCATGCAGGTCGTCGTCACGAAGTGCGACGAGAACGGCAACGTCGACATGGCCGACCTCAAGGCGAAATGCGAGCAGCACAGTGCGAACCTGGCGGCGGTGATGATCACCTACCCGAGCACGCACGGCGTGTTCGAGACGCACGTGAAAGACCTCTGCGCGCTGGTGCACCAGCACGGCGGGCGCGTGTACGTGGACGGCGCCAACATGAACGCCCTGGTGGGCGTGGCCGCGCCCGGCGAGTTCGGCGGTGACGTGAGCCACCTCAACCTGCACAAGACCTTCTGCATTCCCCATGGCGGTGGCGGCCCGGGCGTGGGCCCGGTGTGCGTGGTGCAGGACCTCGTGCCCTTCCTGCCTGGCCATGCTGCGGGCGGCCTGCCGGTCAACGGCGTTGGCGCCATCAGCGCGGCCCCCCTGGGCAACGCCGCCGTGCTGCCCATCAGCTGGATGTACATCCGCATGATGGGCGCGGATGGCCTCAAGCACGCCACTGAAGCCGCCATCCTCGCGGCCAACTACATCAGCAAGCGCCTCGCACCGCACTACCCCACGCTGTACGCCAGCGCCAACGGGCATGTGGCGCACGAATGCATCCTGGACCTGCGCCATTTCAAGGAAACCAGCGGCGTCATGGCCGAGGACGTTGCCAAGCGCCTGATGGACTACGGCTTCCACGCCCCCACGCTGTCGTTCCCGGTGGCCAACACCCTCATGGTCGAACCGACCGAAAGCGAAACGCTGGAAGAGCTGGACCGCTTCATCGACGCGATGATCGCCATTCGCGAGGAGATCCGCCAGGTGGAGAACGGCCAATGGCCGCAGGACGACAACCCGCTGAAGAACGCGCCACACACCGCCGACAGCCTGATGAAGGCCGACTGGCCGCACCCCTACGCGCGCGACGTGGGCGCGGCCAGCGCGTCAACCCGGGCTCATGCCAAGTACTGGCCGCCCGTGGGCCGTGTGGACAACGTGTACGGCGACCGCAACCTGTTCTGCAGTTGCGTGCCGCTGAGCGAATTCGCGGAAGACTGAACGCGGCGGCCTGGTGGCCCATCTAGCGCCACTGGCTGTGCCAGAGCGCGAACAGGTGCTCCATCATGGGCCTGGACACCGGGCCGAACGCGTGGAACTTCCCGTCCCGGTGGGCCATGCCGTGCACCACACGTTGCACGGGGTCGTACAACAGCACCGCGCTGTTCGGGCGGCAGTCGCCCCGCTTGCAGAACGCCGCCACCGTGTAGGTCACCCCGTCGATGCGCCGCTGCGCGAGATCGGCGCCCAGGCCACCCATCTCGCTGAGCCACGGGGTGCGGACCATCGGCCCCAGCGCCATCAGATAGACGGGTTTGAACACCGGGTCCCGGATCAGCTCTGACGGCGTGCGGGCGGTGCCGGGTGTGATCGTGGCGCCGATCTCGGCCTCCAACTGGCGGGCCGCCTGCAGCGACGCCACCGCCCGCCGGTTCATGTCGGGATCGCAATGGCGGAACTGCGCCGTGCCGAGCGCCCCCAGGTTCGCCATCACCTGCGGGTTCCCGCGCAACAGCAGGTACTGCCCGTTGTCGTCCACATTCACCCAGGCCATCAGCAGGTGCTGCTCGCGCACCTGCCCCGACAGCACCACGCGCAGCTCTGGCGGTGGCTGCTGACCAAAATAACGCGGCTCGACGGCCAGATCCCGCGCCGACACGCGCTTGCCTTCTTCTTCAACCAGCAACAGCTGGCGACGCCCCACGTCCACGTGGGCCGCCTCGGGCCGGGCGCAGTCCACCGCGTAACGCCCACCCACGCTGGCCAGAACGTCGGGCGGCAGACCCTGCGCGTGCAGGGCGCCCGTGGCCAGCAGCGCCGCCACGGCGCCCCACCGCTCCCAACCCACCCGCCGGGTGCAGGTTCTGTCTCTGTGCTGGTCCATGCCCGTTCCCTCCATCGTGGGGCGCATGCTAGCGCAGGCCCGACGCCGTAAGATCACCCCTGCTCCCAACCCACGCGCCATGAACACGCCCGCCCTGCGCGTGCTGAGCCTCATCCCCCCGATGACGCAGCTCAACACGCCCTACCCCTCCACCGCCTACATCACGGGCTTCCTGCGCTCGCGCGGGTTCGATGCCACGCAGGCCGACCTCGCCCTGGCGCTGGTGCTCAAGCTCTTCACGCCCGCCGGCCTCGAAGCCGTGCGCGGCCGTGCCCTCGCGCAGCCCGAGGCCGAGCGCAGCGCCAGCGTGCACGCCTTCCTGGACCAGTTCGCGCGCTACCGCGTCACCATCGGCCCCGTCATCGCCTTCCTGCAAGGGCGCGACTCCACCCTCGCCCACCGCATCGCCGCGCGCGAGCTGCTGCCCGAAGGCCCGCGCTTCCAGGCACTGGAAGCCTACGTGGATCCGAACTTCGGCGAAGAAGGCGACGACCCGCTGGCCTGGGCCTTCGGCGCCCTCGGCGTGCAGGACAAGGCCCGCCACATCGCCACCCTGTACCTGAACGACCTGGCCGACGTGTTGCGCGACGCCGTGGACGAGCGCTTCGCCTTCGTGCGCTATGCCGAATCCCTCGCCAGCAGCCAGCCCAGCTTCGACCCCATGGCCGCCGCGCTCGCCGCACCACCGACACTGGTGGACGAGGTGCTGCACACCCTCACCCTCGCCACCCTGGCCCAGCACAAGCCCGACGTGGTGCTGCTCTCCGTGCCCTTCCCCGGCGCGCTCTACGCGGCCCTGCGCATCGCACAGACCATCAAGGCGCAGAACCCGCACATCACCATTGCGCTGGGTGGCGGCTTCGTCAACACCGAGCTGCGAGAACTCGCCGAGCCCCGCCTGTTCGACTTCGTCGACTACGTGACGCTCGACGCCGGTGAACGCCCGCTGCTCTCGCTGCTCGACTTCCTGCAGCGCAAGCGCTCGAAGCAGCGGCTGGTGCGCACCTTCGTGCGTGAAGCCACCGATGGCGGCCCGCCCACGGTGAAGTACATCAACTTCGTCGAACCCGACGTGGCCTTCGACGACATCGGCACGCCGACCTGGGACGGCCTGCCGCTCGACCGCTACCTGAGCCTGCTTGACATGCTCAACCCCATGCACCGCCTCTGGAGCGACGGGCGCTGGAACAAGCTCACCGTGGCGCACGGCTGCTACTGGAAGAAGTGCAGCTTCTGCGACGTGAGCCTGGACTACATCAGCCGCTACGAAACCGCGTCTGCCTCCACGCTGGCCGACCGCATGGAAGCCATCGTCAACGAAACCGGCCAGACCGGCTTCCACTTCGTGGACGAGGCCGCACCGCCCAAAGCCCTCAAGGCGCTGGCCGAAGAGTTGCAGCGCCGGCAGCTGCCCGTGTCCTGGTGGGGCAACATCCGCTTCGAAAAAACCTTCACCCCCGATCTGTGCCAGCTGCTGGCCGACAGCGGCTGCATTGCCATGAGCGGCGGCCTCGAGGTGGCGAGCGACCGCCTGCTGACGCTGATGAAGAAAGGCGTGTCCGTTGAACAGGTGGCGCGCGTCACCAAGGGCTTTTCAGACGCCGGCATCCTCGTGCACGCGTACCTCATGTACGGCTTTCCCACCCAGACCGTGCAGGACACCGTGGACTCGCTCGAGTACGTGCGCCAGCTGTTCGAGAACGGCTGCATCCAGAGCGGCTTCTTCCACCGCTTCTCGTGCACCGTGCACTCCCCCGTGGGCCTGGACCCGGCCGCGTATGGCATCGAACTCGTGCCGCTGCCGGAGGTGACCTTTGCCAAGAACGACATCGGTTTCATCGACCCCACCGGGGTGGACCACGATGCACTGGGCATCGGCCTGCGCAAGGCCATCTACAACTACATGCACGGCATCGGGCTGGACGAGGACGTGCGGGCCTGGTTCAGCCACCTCGAGGAACCCGTGCCCAGGACGCGGGTGAAAAAGCACTTCATCGAGCGGGCACTGGCGTGACGCCTGCGCAGCAGCCGCCCCGGACGATTCTGGCCGTGGACGACCACGAACTGGTGCGGCTGGGCTTGCGCCAGGTGATCGTTCAGCAGTTTGCCGATCGCTTCCATGTGGCGGAAGCGCCCAACCTGGAAGAGGCCCTGCTGTTCCTGAAGCAGCGCGCCGCGGATGTCTTTCTGCTGTTGCTCGACCTGAACCTGGGCGACACCCGCGGCCTGGCCGGGCTCCAGATCGTGCGGCGGCTCTATCCGCAACTGCCGATCCTCGTGGTGTCGGGCACCAACGATGCCCGCGTGCGCGAGGAAGCGCTGGCCCAGGGCGCACGGGGCTACTTCTGCAAGACGGGTGACACCGGCAACCTGACGGGGCTGCTCGACGCCATCGAAAAGGTCGCCACAACAGCAGGGAACACCACCACGTCAACGCTCCCCACGCCCGACGCGCAGGGCGCCCTGGCGCGCAGCAGGCACCTCAGGCCAGGCATCCGGTTGACCAGCCGCCAGATCCAGATCCTGGAGCTGCTGCTGGACGGCCGGGACAACCAGGCGATCGCGCGCGAAACCGGGCTGGCGCTGGGCTCGGCGAAGAACTGCGTGTCGACGATCTTTCTCGACTTCAACGTCCGCTCGCGCGCCGAGCTGATCCGCCTGTTCTCCTGACGGGAGCATGAGCAGGATGCTGTTGAAGACCATCAGCATGGCATTGAAGGCCGACACCACGGCGCCACTGGCCGTGCAGCGCATCCAGCTGGAGCTCCTGCTGCAGAAGACCGGGCCGGTGCGCATCCTCTCCCCCATTCCGTTCGCCACGCCACTGGCGATCCTGTTCCACCTGAACGGCTCCACCGGCTGGCCGCTGCTCTGGCTGGCCCTGTTCTACATCGCCATCTTCAGCAGCTACGTGCAGCGCAGAAAACTGGAAGCCCACGGCCCGATGCGGGACGGCGAGCTTCCCGCCATCCTGCGGGGGCGCATCCGCGACATCTTGCTGCTCGGCACCCTGTGGGGGTCCGCGCCCTGGCTGCTCAGCGCGCACCAGAGTGTCGAACTCCTGATCCTGATGGCGGTCTTCATCATGGGCGCGATCTCCCTCGGGTCCGCCATCGTGTCCACCCACCGCCAGACCATCGCCGCGTTCAGCATTCCAGCGGCCGTCGGGCTGGTGTCCAACTGCCTATGGCACGGCGGACTGGTCGGCTGGGTGCTGGCCGGCTGCATGGCGCTCTTTCTGGTGATGACGCTCAAGTGGACGTTCCAGCAGGCCGATCTGCTCGAACAGTCGCTGACCGTGCGCTTCGAGAAGGAAGACCTCGCGCGCCGGCTGGCGCAACAGGTGGAACTGGTCGAGAACGCCAACCGCGAGAAAAGCCGCTTCCTCGCGTCGGCCAGCCACGACCTGCGCCAACCGCTCCACGCCATCTCGCTGTTCACCTCGGTTCTCGAGCGCTCGCGGTTCGACCCGGAAAGCACACAGACCATCGGCCGGTTGAGCCACTCGGTGCGCATGCTGAACCAGTCGCTCGACACCATGCTCGATATCTCACGGCTCGACGCCGGCGCCGTTCAACCCACGCTCGAACCCCTGCGCGTGCATGAACTGTTCGTCGCGCTGAACCACACCTTCTCCGGCAGCGCCCAGCAAAAGGACCTTCAACTCCGTTTCCGCGCCCCGGGCGATCTGGTGGTCGTGAGCGACGTGCAACTGCTCACGCGCCTGCTCGGGAACCTGATCGACAACGCCATCAAGTACACACGCAGCGGCGGGGTGATCGTCGCAGCGCGGGCGGATGCGGGCCACGTGCGCTTCGAGGTCATCGACACCGGCATCGGCATCGCCAGCGAGCAACAGCAGCGGGTGTTCGACGAGTTCTACCAGCTGGCCAATCCGCAACGCGACCGCGCGTCCGGCCTGGGCATCGGCCTGTCCATCGTCAAGCGCCTGTCGAGCCTGCTGGGCCATCCGGTTGAACTCACATCAAGACCGCTGCGGGGCACGCGCTTTCGCGTGTGGGTGCAGCGCGCCAGCGGGCAGACGCAAGATCAGGCCAGGCCGATGGACAGCGTGCCTGCCCGGCACGACCTGCCGCGCCATGTGCTCGTCATCGACGACGAACCCGCGAGCCTCGAGGCCATGACGCTGCTGCTCTCGGCCTGCGGTTGCACAGTGCATCCGGCGAGCGATCTGAAACAGGCGCAGTGGCTGCTGGAGCAGAACCCGATCGAGGCCGTCGTCTCCGACTTCCGCCTGCCGGGAGAGCGCAACGGCCTGGAGCATCTCATCGCCCTGCGCAGCACCTCGCCGCACCTGCGCACCCTGCTCGTCACCGGCGAGACCGAGCCGCAGCGCATCGCCGACATACGGGCGAGCGGCATCCCGTACCTGCACAAGCCGGTGCGCGCGGAGCAACTGCTGGACGCACTCGCCAGCTGAAACCGGTCTCCAGGCGCTCGCGATGTGACCCGGGTCACTTCCGCCACCAGGTGTGGACTTCGATACTCGTGCTCGCCTGTCGTTGAGCAGGCGACTCCTGTCCAACAACGCCCGTCACGGGGCACACCTTCCCATGCACAGAATCCTTGTCGGCATCACCTTGTGCCTTCTCGCCAGCGTCTCCATGGCCGCACCCGATCCGCAGTGCGCCGAACACGACCGGCTTCGCACCCAGCGAGACAAAGCCCTCGCCATGAAAAACCTCAAGCTGTATTGCGACGCACTTGCCGGCCTGAACAGGCTGATGCCGGCCACGCCGCCGGCGCATCCACGCCTTCAATGCGAGTACAACGCCGCCACCATGAACACGCAGACCTGGCTCGGCATCCGGCCCAGCGTCATCTCGACCATGAGGGACACCTTCGACCAGCAATGCAGATGACGCGCGACGGCGGTCCGCCGTTGCCGTGCACTTCAGGGCGCCACCTCGGTGGCGGCCCTCACCTCTGACAGCCTGCAGCCCTTCTTCAGGAACAGATCGGTCAGGTGTTCGCTGCGCGCCTGCGCATGCTCCAGCGCCTGCTCGGCATTCATCAAACGCGTCTGGGCCTGCATCATCTTCTGCATGCCGTCCTGCATGCCGGCCCTGCGCGCTTCGGCCGCAGCCCTCATGGCAGCGCCCTGCACATGGCTGCCGCCAGGGATCATGCCGAGCAGACTGCCCCCCACAGCGGCCCCCATGCCACCGCCCGCGCCTCCGGCCTGTTTCATGATGTCGCTCTGGATGTCTGCCATGGCCTGCTGCGCCTGCAAGGCCTCGGCCTGCTGCGCCTGGCCTGTCTTTTCCAGCGCAGCGATGTCCGCGTGAATCTCGGCGCAACCAAGATCGCTGTCGCTCAGCCGCTTCACCATGCGCTCGGCCACCCACTGTGGCGGCATCTGAGCGTCAACCACCACAGGCGCAACGGCCAGCAGCCCATACAGGGAAAATCTCTTGAACGCGATGGCAAACATGGTGGTCTCTTCCCGGATTCGACAGTGCAACAGCAGGATGTGCCGTGCAGTGTCGAACAGGGGCCGCGCCCCGGGAAGTGACCCCGGTCACATCGCCGGCACGTAGCTCAGCCGCACCACGTCCCCACCGATCCGGTCATGCGACACCAGGCGCAGCGGCGGCCGGGGCCCGGCGAAATACGGTTTGCCATGACCCAGCACCACCGGGTGCAGGTAGATCCGGTACTCATCGATCAGCCCCAGCGTGGTGAGGCTGTCTGCCAGCTCCGGGCCGGCGACTTCAATCTCTCCGTCGCGCTCGGCCTTCAGCGCACGGATCGCCCGTTCAAGGTCCGCATCGACCAGCGTGGCGCTCGGGCCGACCGACTTCAGAGTGCGCGAGACCACCCACTTCGGCTGCCTGCGCCAGGCCGCCGCGAAGGCAAGTTCATCCGCCTTCCATTCCGGATGCTCGTCGTCCCAGTAGCTCATCACCTCGTAGATGCGGCGCCCATAGAGGCTGCCCGCCTGCGCCCGGGCTTCCTCGACGAAGTGTCGAAAGAGCACGGGGTCTGGCGCGAACGCCATGTGGTCCACGTAGCCGTCCAGAGACACGTTCATTCCGAACACGAGCTTGGCCATGCGAATTCCCTTCGTTTGTGCGACGACCGGCGTTGCCCGCACGTGCGCAGGGCAACATGCCCGCTTTCTACCCTACCCGGCCCGGTTGACAAACGCCTCGAACATGAGCCCGCGCAACCAGCGGTGCGCAGGATCGTTGTTCACGCTCTTGCTCCAGTGCAGGTGCGCATCGAAGACCGGTGAGCGAAACGGCAACGGCAGGCTGGCCAGGCGGCGGTTGGCGGCGAAAGCGCCCGCGATCGCGTCGGGCACGGTGGCGATCAGGTCCGTGTTGGAAATGATCTCTGGCAGGCTCATGAAGTGCGGGGTGGTGAACGTCGCGTTGCGGCGAATGCCGCGCTTCTGCACATAGGTTTCCAGCAAACCGTGCGTGCGCGTGGGCGCCTCCACCACCACGTGCCGTGCCTCCACATATTTCTTCAGACTGAAGTCCTGGATCAGGTCGCGGTTGTCGGCGCTGCAGATGCACACGAAGCCGTGCTGGCCGATCCGCCTGCGCACGAACTCGGCGGACATCAGGTCGGGGAAATAGCCCAGCGCCAGGTCCACCTGGCCTTCTGAAAGCGCGCGCTGCAATTGCGGCTGCGCCGTGGCCGTCACCCGAAGCCGCACGCGGGGCGCTGCGCGGATCAGCACATTGAGCGCCCGCGGCATGTACATGGCCTCGGCGGTGTCCGATGCCGCGACGCGGAATTCACGCTCGTCGGTGGCGGGATCGAACAACGCCTTGTTCAGGATGCGCTGTTCGATGCACTGGACCGCCTCGCGCATGGGAACCGCCAGCTTCTTGGCGTGCGTGGTCGGCTGCATGCCCGCTGCGGTGCCAATGAAAAGCGCATCACCCAGGGTGTCGCGCAATCGCGCCAGCGCGGTGCTCAGGCCCGACTGGCTCATGCCCAGCGAAATCGCGGCCGCGCTCACGCTGCGGTGGTCCAGCACCGCCAGGAAGATCTTCATCGAGTGCAGGTTCAGGTTGCTGGTCATGGTGTTTCGTCCTAGGAATGTTGCTTCGCAGCATCTCGAAACCAGATTTTATTGATCTGGATCAAAGATAGCTTCCAGTTCTAGACTAGATGCGACCCCAACCCCGACTGCACGTCCGATGCTGACCCACGAAAAAAACGCCCTCCTCACGCAATGTGGTCCTGGAACGCCCATGGGCCAACTCATGCGATCGTTCTGGATTCCCGCCATGACCGCGGCTCAAGTGCCGCCCGCAGACGAACCACCCGTTCGACTGACCCTGCTGGGCGAGCGTCTCGTGGTGTTTCGCGACTCCGGGGGCCGCGTGGGCGTGCTGGAGGAAAACTGCCCACACCGCGGTGCCAGCCTGTTTTTTGGCCGCAATGAGGAAGGCGGCATCCGTTGCGTGTACCACGGCTGGAAGTTCGACGTGGACGGCAACTGCCTGCACATGCCCACCGAACCGTCGACCAGCCGCATGTGCCAGAAGGTCAAGGCGCGCGCCTACCCGGCGCGCCTCGCGGGCGCCGTGCTGTGGATCTACATGGGGGACGCACAGGAGGCGCCCGAGTTGCCGGCTTTCGGTTTCATGGGCCTGCCCGATGACCATCTCTACGCGTCGCGCTGGCACCAGGAATGCAACTACGCGCAAGCGATGGAAGGCGAACTGGACAGCGCCCACGTGGGCTTCCTGCACCAGATGGTGAACAAGACCGACCCGGACCACCAGGCCCTGACCGGCAAGTACTTTCAGGAAGACACCGCGCCGGAGTGGAAAATCCTGCCCGGCGTCGCCGGCTTCATGGCCTGCAACGGCCGGCGCGTGGACGGCGACAAGCGCTACTGGCGCCTGAACCAGTTCCTGCTGCCCTTCTTCACCATGATCCCGCCGCGCCCCGGCGATGCGCAGCTGGTGCGCATGTGGGTGCCCATGACGGACGAGCGCTGCTGGGTGATCTGCGTCAGCTGGCGCCCCGACGCGCCGCTGAACGAACAGGAACTGTCGGCCTGGCGCAATGGCGAGAACTCGCACCGCAAGGTCATCCCCGGTACCACCACACCGGTGGAGCGGCTGGACAACGACTACCTGATCGACCGCCAGGAGCAGAAGACCGTCTCGTTCACCGGCATCAAGGGCATCCGCGCGCAGGACGCGATGGTGACCGAAACCGCCGGGCCCATCGTGGACCGCACCCGCGAGCACCTGGGCACCAGCGACATGGCCGTGGTGGCCATGCGCCGCACGCTCATGGAAGGCGCAACGCAATGCGCCACCACCGGCCAGCCACACCCGGCGGCGGCCAGTGCCTGGCTGTACGCGGTGCGTGCCGTGCAGACCGTGCTGCCAGAGAACCAGGACGTGGCAACCGCCGACGAATTCCTGGCGCCTGCCCGGGGCACGCCGCCCGCCGCTGCCCCTGTGACGGACACCGTCTGAAGACACCACATGCAAGCCAGGTCCACTCTCGACGCCCACCCGGTGCTGGTACAACCCCGCGCCTACCGCCATATCGACGTGCGCCCGCTCACCGGGGTGCTGGGCGCCCACATCCTGGGCGTGGACCTGCGCGAGCCGCTCGCGCCCGACGTGTGGGCCGAGATCCGCGATGCCTTCGCCGACCACCAGGTCGTGATGTTTCCCGACCAGAAGCTCTCCCACGAACAGCACGTGGCCTTTGGCCGCGGCTTTGGCGAGGTGATCCAGCTGCCCCAGCTGCACAGCGTGGAAGGACATCCCGATGTGCAGATCATCCGCCGCCTGGCCAGCGACACCGGGCGCGTGATCGGTGAGAACTGGCACGCCGACAGCAGCTACCTGGAAGAGCCGCCCCTGGCCGTGGTCATGCGAGCCGTGGACGTTCCGCCCTACGGCGGCGACACCGGTTTTCTGAGCATGTACGCCGCTTACGAAGCGCTTTCGCCCGCGTTCAAGGCGTTGATCGCGCCACTGAATGTCGTGCACAGCGCAACCCGCATCTTTGGCTCGGCCTATCTGGCACAGAGCCGGCGGTACAACGCCTCGGGCGCGAAGACCGACATGAACGTGGAGCTGGGCGATCGCGAAATGGTCCATCCGCTGGTGTGCACCCACGAGGTGAGCGGGCGCAGGTTCCTGTACCTGAACAAGACCTACTCGCAGCGCATCGAGGGCCTCACCAACGAAGAGAGCGCACCGATCCTGGATTTTCTGTACGAGCACTGTGCGCGGTTCGATTTCACCTGCCGCGCGAGGTGGCACAACGACCAGATCCTGGTGTGGGACAACCGTTGCACCATGCACCGCGCCATTCCCGACTACACGGGGCAGAACCGCTACATGACACGAATCACCATCGCCGGAAAGCGGCCGGCGCGCTGAGACCCTCAACAACCACAGGAGACAACAAGATGCAAACCCCACGATTCACACGACGCCGGCTCACCCAGGGCCTCGCCGCCGGCCTGTTCACGGCATTCGCGAGCCTGCAGGCCTTCGCTGCCGATTTCCCGACCAAGCCCGTGACGCTGGTGGTGCCGTTCGCCGCAGGCGGCGGGCTGGACGTGACGGCTCGCATCATCGCCGAGCGGCTCAAGGATGAGCTCGGCCAGGCGGTGGTCATCCTGAACCGGCCAGGCGCCGGCAGTTCGGTGGGCGCGCGTGCGGTGGCCTCTTCGCCGGCAGACGGCCACACGTTGTTCTTCACCTCGGGCTCTGCTTTTGCGTTTGCCAACCAGCTCATTCCCAACCTGGAATTGAAGCTGCAGGACTTCGCGCCCGTGGCGGCGGTGGCGTCCAACCCGGCCGTGATCGTGGCGGCCGGCAATGCCCAGGCGAAGTCGCTGGCCGAACTGGCGAACGCCGCCAACCCGGCCGCGATCAACTTCTGCAGCACCGGCTCGGGCGGCCTGAACCACCTGCAGCTGGAGATGTTCCGCAGCGTGGTCAGGACAAAAACGGGCAAGGCCTACGACGTCACCCACGTGCCATACAACGGCCTGGCGCCGGCGCTGACCGGTATCCGCGACGGCAGCGTGCAGGCCTGCATGCTGCCCTACACCGCGCTGGTGAAGAACCTGAACGGCAGAGACCTGCGCGTGCTCGCCGTGCAGAGCAAGGCCCGCCTGCCCTGGCTGCCGGACGTGCCCACCACGGGGCAACAAGGCTACCCGGAGATGGACGGCAACGACTCCTTTGTCAACATCGCCGCCCCCAAGGGCACACCCGAGGCGGTGATCGCCCGGCTGGAAGCCGCGCTGCAAACCACGATGCAGGACGCCAACGTGCGCAAGAAGCTCGAGGACCTGGAAGTCCAGTCGCTCTTCATGGGCAGCCGCGAGACGCAGAAGTGGCTGGAGGACGAAGTGCGCAAGTTCAGCACCATCATTCGCGACGCGGGTTTGTCGACCAAGTGATCCGCGTCGACGCGGGCGGGTACTGACCCGCCTGCCCGGGCGGTATGCTGGCCCGATGAGCACCGAAGCCGAAAAAGCCCTGGCCGGCGAAATCTACGACGCCAACTTCGACCCCGCGCTGATCGCAGCCCGCCTGCGCACCAAACAGGCCCTGAAGGCCTACAACGACACCGACCCGGCCGATCTCGACAGCCGCGACCGGCAACTGCGCGCCCTGCTCGGTCGCGCCGGTGAACGCCTGCTCATCGAACAGCCGTTCCATTGCGACTACGGCGCCAACATCGAGGTCGGCGACAACTTCTACGCCAACTTCAACCTCACCATCCTCGACGCCAACAAGGTCGTCATCGGCGACAACGTGTTCATCGCCCCCAACGTGGGCCTGCACACCGCCGGCCACCCGCTGGACGTGAAACGCCGCAACGCCGGGCTGGAGTACGCGAAGCCCATCACCATCGGCCACAACGTGTGGATTGGCGCCGGCGTCAACGTGATGCCCGGCGTGAGCATCGGCGACAACAGCGTGATTGGCGCGGGGAGCGTGGTGACGCGCGATGTGCCGGCAAACGTGGTGGCGGCCGGCGTGCCTTGCCGGGTCATCCGGTCGATCGCGGCATTGAACGAAGCGTAGAAGCACGCTGACAGACAATCGCGCCATGCAGTTCCAGCCCATCCTCGAAGAGATCGTCACCAACCTGCGCCCGAAGCTCGGGGCACAGGGCCAGGTGGCCAACTACATCCCCGCACTGGCGCGTGTGCCGGCGGCGCAATTCGGCATCGCATTGCGCACGTGCGACGGCGAGGAGGCGCACGCTGGCGACAGCGCCACACCCTTTTCGATCCAGAGCATTTCCAAACTCTTTGCCCTGACCCTGGGCATGCGTGCCATGGGCGAGCGACTGTGGGAACGCATCGGACGGGAACCCTCCGGCAACCCGTTCAACTCGCTGGTGCAGCTGGAGGCCGAACAGGGCACCCCGCGCAACCCTTTCATCAACGCCGGCGCCATTGCCGTCACCGACAGGCTGGTGAGCCACGGTGACCCCAAGGCGGCCATGCTGGAGCTGGTGTCGAGCCTGTGCAACGAGCCCGTGCACTTCGACGAGGAGGTGGCTGCGTCGGAAGCCGAAACGGGCTTTCGCAACATCGCGCTGGGCAACTTCATGAAGAGCTTCGGCAAGATCGACAACAGCGTTGCGACCGTGCTGGATGCCTATTTCCACCACTGCGCGGTGCGCATGAGCTGCCTGCAACTCGCCCGTGCCACCGGCTTCCTGTGCCGCGACGGCCTGCACCCCTTCAGCGGCGAGCCGCTGCTGACCGAGCGCCAGACTCGCCGGATCAACGCGCTGATGCTGACCTGCGGCACCTACGACGCAGCAGGTGAGTTCGCCTTCCGCATCGGCCTGCCCTGCAAGAGCGGCGTGGGCGGTGGCATCGTGGCGGTGGTGCCCGACCGGCTCAGCCTGTGCGTGTGGTCACCGGCGCTGGATGCCACGGGCAACTCGCTGCTGGGCATGCACGCGCTGGAACTCTTCGCCGCGCGCACCGGGCTCTCGGTGTTCTGACGCCCGACTCACCCTTCACTTCCTGCCGGCGCCGTCCAGCAGGGTCTGGGTGATGGCGCGCCCGATCTGCTCGAACGCACGGCCGGCCTCGCGCTGCTCGTCCAGCTCTTCGGCACAGGTGGCCACGACGATGGCCGCACGCCCGCCGTCCTGCGGATTGATCACGCCCATGTGGCAGGCCCGGTGCAGCTGCGTGCCCGTCTTGTGGATGAAGCGCACCGTGCGCGGCAGGCCGGCTTCGAGCCGGTAGGCGTCGTAGGTTTCGTACTTGAGGTCGACGAACAGCCGCTGCAGGTGCCGGGGCGTCACCAGCTTGCCGGTCACCATCTGCTCCAGCATGCCGCCATAGGCCGAGAGCGGCGCGGCGTTGAACTGCCGGGCGTAGTAGCGCGTGTAGGCCTCATCCATGGTCTTGACACGCAGCTCGGTCCTGGGGATCGCGAGCGTGCGCACGATCGCGTCCACGCGCTGGGGGCCTTTGGGCTGGGCCGCCACCTGCACCAGCTGTGTGCTGGTCAGCTCGCGGGCCTTCGGATGCAGTTCGCCATACACCTCCCGGCGGACCGCCGTGAACGTGGTGAGGCGGTTGAACCCCTGGGTGCCCAGGTACTGGCGGGCGCGCTGGTTGAGCGTGTCTTCGCCCACGGTGCGGATCAGCATGTTGGCGGCGGTGTTGTCGCTCTCCATCAGCATGCGCTTGAGCAACGCGTCCACGGGGTACGTGGTGCCGCTCTTCTGCCACACCACGTTGCCCGAGCCGTCGACCTTGTCGGTTTCCTGCAGGGTGACCTTCTGCGTCAGGCCGAGCTTGCCACCCTCGGCTTCCTGCAGCACGGCGAGGGCGATCGGCAGTTTGGTCGTGGAGCCCAGGTACCACGGCCGGTCGGCCTGGTAGGACAAGGTTTCGCCGTTGTCCAGCCGCTTGATGTAGACGCCCAGCTGGCCCGGCGTGGCCTTGTCGATGCGTTCGATGTGCTGGCGCAGCGCGTCGCTCCAGGCCGCGCAGTGCGCCGCGAGGCTAACGGTCGTCAGGCTCAGCGCGATACACAGCGTGCGCAGCCGCAAGGCACAAGGGGTCATGGGGTCTTCCGTCGGTCAGCAGGCCAGACTTGCAGATGGCCGTGCCCACATCCCTGAGGGCGCGGTCAGAACGCGCGGTGAGCAGCTCACCCCGCGTGCACGCCACGACGATAACGCGTTTGTCGCGCCCAGGTCGCGGCACGCTGACAAGACCCGAGTCGCAGGTGCGCGCACGCTGCGTGCCCGTCTTGTGCGCGAAGCGCGCGGGCGCTGGCAGGCCGGCCTTGATGCGCCCGGCGCCCGTCTGCACCCGCTCCATCACGCGCAGCAGGTAGTTGGTGTGGGCGGCATTCAGCACCTTGCCATCGACCAGTTGTTCAAGCAGGTGGGCATAGGCGTCCAGCCGGCCCGAATTGAGGCCGCTGGCGTAGTACGCCTCGAACGCATCGGCCACGCCGGGCACCTGGAACGACGCGGTCGGCACCCGCAGCAGGCGGCCCAGCGCCTGCAACCGCTCGGCGTCGTTGCGCTGCTGCTTGAGCACCAGGAAGTCATGCCCGGTGAGGTGCACCGCCGCGGGTGTCAGATAGCCGTATGCATGCCGGCGCACGTCGGCCAGCGTGGTGATGCGCTCGATTCCCTGCGGCACCAGTTGCTCCACCAGCGCATTCACGGCATGCAGGCCGACCAGGCCGATGAGCATGTCGCTGGCCGTGTTGTCGCTGTAGATGATCATCTGCTCGAGCAGATACCGCACGCTGAGCGGCGTGCCCACCGGTCGGGAATTCGTGGCTCCCGCGCCGTCCACGTAGTCGGACGCGCGCACCCGCAATGGCGTGTCGAGCGTGAAATCGCCGCGCTCCACCGCGCGCAACACGGCCATCGCCACTGGCACCTTCACACTCGAAGCCAGGTACCAGAGTTCGTCCCCGCGGTGCGACACCACAATTCCGGTGTCCAGGTCGCGCACATACACCCCCACGCCCGCGGTGTGCCGTGCGGCAACCACCGTCAATTCAGCTTGCAGCCGTTCAGCCCAGGCGGGCTGCGGGGGTGGCGCCTGCTGCGCATGCGTCGAGCTCGGTCCAGTCGCCAGGAGGGCCGCCACAAACACGGGCGCGGCCAGCGAAAGCACGGGGCCGCCGCAACGACCCGGAGTGCCAGACAAAAATGCGGCAAAGCAAGAACGGAGGCCCTGAAAACGCGGGCCCTGCAGATGAGCGATTGCAACCTCCTGAATGCATCACCCTACTACGCTGGGCGCGGCAAGGCCGTAACACTCTGTGAGCGGAGGGGATGAAGATGCCGCGTCAGTCCTGGGGCGGCGTGTCAAAACTCTCGAAGCTGACGAACTCGTGCACCTCGCGGCGCGGCATGGTCATGCGGTTGACGGGCGCATCAGGTTCGGGGTAACCCAGCGACATGCCACACACCGTGAGCTCGTTCTCTCGCAGGCCAAGATGTTGCGCGATGACCGGGTGGAAGCGTGCGAAGGACACCTGCGGGCAGCTCCCCAGGCCACGCGCGCTGGCCGCAATCATCACGTTCTGCACCAGCAGGCCCAGGTCCAGCCAGCTGTGCGGCGCCAGGCGGCGGTCGATGGTGAAGATCAGCCCGACCGGCGCGTTGAAGAAGTGGAAGTTCTTTTCCGTCTGGCGCATGCGCGCCGACAGGTCTGCGATGTCGATGCCGAGCGTGCGGTAGTAGGTCGCGCCGAAATCGCGCTGGCGTTGCGCGTGTTCTTCGGGCAGGGGCTCGGGGAAGTGTGGCGAGGGTGGCAGGCGGTTCTCGCGGAAAGCGGCCACCAGCGCATCGCCCATGGCCTGCAGGGGCGCGCCGGCGACGGCATGCACGCGCCAGGGCTGGGTGTTGGAATTGCTCGGCGCGGTCGCGGCCACGGCCAGCAGTTCTTCAAGCAGCGCACGCGGCACGGGTTCAGGCCGGAAGGCGCGCAGGCTGCGGCGCGAGCGCATCACGCCGTCGATGACGCGGGTGGTGGTTTCAATGGAGGGATCGCTCACGCTGCGTCCTCCGCGGCTGCGTCCACCGGTGGCGGGTGGTAGGCGATGCGCCCGGCGGGCAGGTAGAACAGCGCGATGACCGCGCCGCCGCGCGCCTCAGGGTAGTGGTGGCTGCCCGGGCCGGGCGCGGTCCAGCCGCCGCCTTCGCACCAGCCATTGGGGCCAGCCAGCGCAGCACCCGGGTTGAGCGGGATCACCATGTTCAGCTCGCCATAGGGGTGGGCGTGGTACTGGCCGCGGAAGGCATGGCCCGGGTTGCCCTGGTTGTTGCCGGTGCTGTCCATGTACACCGCGGTGATGCTGAACCAGTGCGTGCGCTCCGAGGGTTCGGCAATGCGGCTGCGGCGGTAGTGCGGGCCGGTGATCTCGAGGTTGGCGGCCCAGCCGTCGCGCACGCCGGCCTTCACGAGGCGGGCCAGGTCTTCGTAGATCGGGCTGCCCGGGCCGTGCGTGGCGTTCAGCCAGCGTTCCACGGGCGTGCCGGCGGTCATGTCCTTGACCTCGTCGAGAAAGTCGATGCTGCGCTGGATGAGGGCTTCGCGGTCGTCGGTGGCCTGGGGTGACATGCTCATTCCTCCGATTTGAAGCCGGATGCGCGCACCACGGGGCCCCATTTGTCGCGCTCGGTCTGGATGTAGCGCTCGTAGGCCTTGGGGCTGAGCGTGAACAGCTCCAGGCCCACCTCTTCGAAGCCGGCCACCAGGGCCTCGTCGCGGGTGGCGGCGGTCACCGCTTCGTGCAGCGTCTTCACCGTGGCCTCTGGCGTGCCGGGTGGCGCGAACAGGCCGTAGGACTCCACGCCGGTAAGCGCGGCGTAGCCCTGCTCCGGAAAACTCGGCACCGCCGGAAGGAATCGCGAGCGCTTCTCGCCGCTGACTGCGAGGATGCGCAGCCTGCCGCTCTGCAGGTAGGGCAGGAAATCAGCCACGAAACCGAGGTAGGCGGGGATCTGGCCACCGAGCAGGTCGTTCATGGCCGGCGCCGAGCCACGGTAGCCCACGTGCTGCAGCTGCAGGCTGGCCGCCTCGGAGAACTGGTAGCCCAGGAAGTGCGCCATCGAGCCGGCGGCGGGCGAGGCGTACATGGCGTGGGCTGGCGACTGGCGCACCCATTTCACGTAGTCGGCCAGCGTCTTCACCGAGGCGGGCACCGCGTTGCCCACCGCCAGCGCGCAGGTGGCCGAGACCACGGGTGCGATGGGCACGAAGTCGGCCACGGCGTCGTACATGAGCCTGGTGTAGACGTGGGGATAGATGCTGAGCGCCGAGGTGTGGGTGCACAGAAGCGTGTTGCCATCGGCGCGCTCGCGCCTGAGCTGTGAACTGGCCACGCGCCCAGCGGCACCCGCGCGGTTGTCCACGATGAAGGTGGCGCCCTGCTTGCGCCAGGCCTCGGCCATGCGACGCGCGGTCTGGTCCAGCGTGCCGCCCGGGGGGTAGCCGACGATGAGCCGGCGCACATTGTTCTGCGCCCAGCTGGTGGGGTGCCAGGCGGTGGCGGCCAGGGCGGCAAGGCTGGTGGCGCCAAAGCGCCGGCGCGAGAGTGTGTTCATGGTGGGGCTCCGTGGGTTTCAGGATGGGATCGTGCGGATGATCGTCATCCAGCGACTTGAATGGAATCGCTGTTTTTGCAAGAGCAAAATGCACGCCATGCAATTTGCAAAGGACACGCCATGAGCATCGGACGCATCGACCTGAACCTCATCAAGGTGTTTGACGCGGTGCACGAAGACCGCAACCTGCTGCGCGCGGGCAAGCGGCTGAACCTGAGCCAGTCGGCGGTGAGCCACGCGCTCACGCGCCTGCGCGAGGTGGTGGGCGACGAGCTGTTCGTGCGCACGGCCAAGGGCATGGTCCCCACGGCGCGCGCCATGGCCATGGCCGATGAACTGCGCGATGCCCTGCGCCGCATCGAGGCCACGCTGGGTGTGGAGCCTTTTGACCCGGCGAAGTCCAAGCGCCGTTTCGTGATCGCCGCCAACGACCACCTCACGGCGGTGATGGCGGCAGAGCTGAGCCGGCTGATGGCACTGGAGGCGCCAGGCATCGACCTGGTGGTGCGCCCGTCCACGCGACTGGACCTGGCGGAGCAGATCGACGTGGGTCGCATCGATCTGGCGGTCGGCATCTTCGCGCAGGTGCCTTCGCGCCTGAGTTCACGCACGCTGATGACGCAGGGCGAGCTGATCGTGATGCGCAAAGGCCACCCGGCATCCCGGCGCAAGCTGGCGCTGGCGGACCTGGCGCGCTATCCGCTGGTGACGGTGTCGGTGGGTGGGCAGGAAGAAGGCGCGGTGGGCGGATTCATTCTCGAGCGCGGCCTGGCGCGGCAGGCTGAAATGTTCGACCGCTTCGCGCTTGAAGAGGCGTTGTCCGCCATCGGGCAGGCGCCGCGCTACCGCGCCACCGTACCGCATTCGCTGGCGATTCCCGCGTTGCTGCGCGGCTCGGACATGCTGTCCATCCTGCCTTCTTCGCTGGCGCGCAACCTCGCCGAAAGCGGAGAGCTCCGCGTGCGCGAGCTGCCTTACCCTTGCTCCCCGTCCACCTTCCGCGCGGTCTGGCACAGCCGCAACGACCATGACACCGCGCACGTGTGGCTGCGCGAAGGTGTGGCGCGCGCGGCGGCACAGCTGGCTTGACGCGTCCGGGGATGGCCGCGCTTACCAGCGCAGCCAGCGCCGCCCGACCAGCGCCCCGATGGCCGCGCAGGCCCCCATGCCGAGCACATACCAGACGGCCAGGAACGGGGCCTGCATTTCGGGGCAATGCAGGGCATACACCGCAGAACCCGCCGCGCCTGCCAGCCAGCCGGCCACGGCGCCCGTGAGTGCCGGCCGTGTGGGAGCCAGACCGCGCAATGCCCAGAACAGCGCCGCTCCCACCGGCAAGGCAGTGGCCATGACGTTGAACACGCAGGTGCGCCAGGTGCTGCCCAGCAGCAGCGCGGTCCGCGTACCGGGTTCGGCCTGTACCAGCACCAGCGCCGCCCAGGCCCACAGCAGGGCCACGGGCAGCCACAGACCCCAGGCCCAGCTGCGCACGTGCGCACCCGGGTGGGCCAGCCGGAACAGCGCCACCAGGCCACAAACCGTCACGGCCAGCGGCATGGCCAGCTTGAGCGCAAACGCGGAGGTGGCCCACACCTCGCCCAGGTCGCGGCGCAGGCCGTACTCGAGGCTGACCCAGGTCAGCGCCAGCGCCAGCCCCGCAGCCAGGGCGAGCGCGAAACGGCGCTCGCCGGTGTGGCGTGGCACCGGGGCGGCGTCGGTGGCCAGCAGTTGCATCAAGTCGTCGGTTTTCATGCCTGTCCTTTCCATTGGCGCGCCAGGGCTTTCAGGCCCCGGTGCACACCCACCTTGATCGCGGATTCGCTCATGCCCGTGAGCCGCGCGGTTTCCGACACCGAGAGGCCTTCCAGCTTGGTGTGCTGGATGGGCAAGCGCTGGTGATCCGGCAATTGCGCGAGCAGTTGACCCAGATCGCGCCGCGCGTCACCGGCTTCACTGTCCTGCTGCGCAAACATTTCCAGCTCGTCGTCCAGCGGATCGTTCAAGGCCTCGTGGCGGGCGCGCCGCCGCCACAGGTCCACCAGCTTGTAGCGCGCCAGCGCGTGCACCCAGGCGGTGAGTGGTTCGCCCCGGCGGTAGGTCTGGCGCTGGGTGTGCACGGCCATGAGGGTTTCCTGCACGAGGTCTTCCACTTCGTCGGGCAGCTGTTGCAGGCGGCGACGGAAATAGCCGCGCAGCAGCGCCGCCAGGCGCTGCAGAAAGCGGTGGTAGGCGGCGCCATCGCCGTCCAGCCCCGCCACGAAAAGGCCATGCAGTTCGTTTTCTGTCGCGGTCACGTCTTCTATTCGTGTCATGGCGCGAAAAGGTTACAGCGGCACCCAAAAATAAAACCAGGCGATTCTGCGGCGGGGCTGTAACCGGCGAAAGGTCTGCGGCGAACTAGCCACCGGACCACATCGATCGGTCGGTGTGGCCAAACCATCAAGGAGCCTTTCATGAACACCTCGCAACTGACCCTCACCCTGGCCACGCTGGCCGCTCTTGCCACCGGTGCCGCGATGGCGCAGTCCAACATGCCGGACACCAAGGCCGCTGGCGGCGCGAAGGAGCGCTGCTACGGCGTTTCCATGGCCGGCAAGAACGACTGCGCCGCCGGCCCGGGCACGACGTGCGCGGGCACATCGAAGATGGATTACCAGGGCAACGCGTGGAAGTATGTGCCGGCGGGCACCTGCGTGGGCATCAAGACGCCCACCGGCATGGGTTCGCTGCAACCGGCGAAGGGCTGAGCGGAACATGGACACGGGTGCCGGCCTCGGACTCAAGCCCGGGCACGCCGAGGCGGCCTGCCACGCGCGGGCCGAGGGCCTCTGGTTCGAGGTGCACGCCGAGAACCACCTCGTGGACGGCGGCCCTCGCCTGGCGTGGCTGGAGGCCGTGCGTCTGCACCACCCGGTGGCGCTGCACGGGGTGTCGCTGTCGCTGGCGGGCCATGAACCGCCCGACGGCGAACACCTGGCGCGGCTGGCGGCACTGGTCCGTCGGCTGGAGCCTGTGCTGGTGTCGGAGCACCTGGCATGGAGCCGGCTGGGTGCTCAATACGCACCCGACCTGCTGCCATTCCTGCGGACGCACGAGGCCTTGCGGCACACCGCTGCCAACATCGACCGTGTGCAGAACGCGCTGGGTCGACGCATCGCGATTGAAAACCCTTCGCACTACCTGCCACTGCACGGGCACGACTGGGACGAGCCGGACTTTCTGCAGGAACTGGTGCGGCGCACCGGCTGCGGCCTGCTGGTGGACGTGAACAACGTGTTCGTGTCGGCGCACAACATCGGCGTCGACCCGCTGGATGCGCTGGACCGTGTGCCGGTCGATGCGGTGATGGAGATTCACCTGGCGGGCCACCACGAAGACCCGGCACTGGGCGAAGGCCTTCTGATCGATGGGCACGACTCACCGGTGGCCGAGGCGGTGTGGCGCCTGTACCAGTACCTGATCGGCCGCGTAGGCCCGCGCCCCACCCTGATCGAACGGGACGGCAACCTGCCGGTGTTCGATGTGCTGATGGCTGAGCGCGAACGCGCACAAGCGCTGTTGACGCGTTGCGCGGAGGTGGCGACATGAACCACGCCGCGTTTCAGCAGGCGTTCTGGCGCGACCTGTGGTCGACGGATGACGCGCCCTCGTCGGCATGTGGACAGCAACCCGGCTTCGCGGTCTACCGCAACACAGTGCTCAAGGGCTGCGTGGACAACCTGCTGGCGCTGTACCCCGCGGTGCGCCGGTTGGCGGGGGACGACTGGCTGGGTGCGGTCGCGCTGGCGCATGCGCGCGAACACCCGCCGCGCAGCGGTTGCATGGCGTCGTATGGCCACGACTTTGCAGCGCACCTGGCCCAGGTGTTGCCCGAAGGTGAACTGCCCTGGCTGCCCGAGGTCGCGCGTCTCGATGTGCTGTGGAACGCGTGCCATGCGGCCGCCGACGCGGCCTCGCTTGATCCGGCTTCGCTGGCCTTGCTGGATGCCACGGCGCTGCCCTGCATCCGGCTGATGCCGCACCCCGCCGCGCGCTGGCACCTGTGCAGCGCATGGCCGGCGTTCAGCCTCTGGCGCGCCGCGCGCGAGGCCTGGCCCGACCCCAACCCGCCGCACTGGCGCGGCGAACACACGCTGCTGACACGGCCGGGCGAAGCGGTGCTGGCCATGGAAACCAGCGCAGGCGCCTGCGCGCTGCTGGACGCATGCGCGCGCGGGCAACCCATCACCGAAGCCACGGCCTGCGCGCTGGCCACCGAACCCGGCATGGACCTCGCAGCCACGCTGGGCCTTCTGATTTCACAGGGCGCCTTCACGGCGATCACACCATGAACACACTGGCTCATGCTCAACACGCCTCCGACTCTCTCAGCGAGCGGCTCGAACGCTGGATCTCGCACGACCTCATTGCCCTGGCGAGCCGTTTCGGCATCGCAGCGATCTTCTGGATTTCAGGCCGCACCAAGGTGGAGGGTTGGCTCACCCTGACCGACACCACCTTCCTGCTGTTCCGGGAAGACTACGCACTGCCGCTGATTCCCCCCGAATGGGCGGCGTACCTCGCCACCTTTGCCGAACACCTGTTTCCCATGCTGCTGGTGCTGGGGTTGGCCACGCGCCTTTCCGCCGCCGCGTTGCTCGGCATGACGGCGGTGATCCAGTTTCTCGTCTACCCCGCCGCCTGGCCCACCCACCTCACGTGGGCAGTTCCATTGCTGTACCTGCTGGGGCGTGGCGCGGGGCGCTGGTCGGTGGACCGGCTGCTGGCGCGTTGAGGCGGCACCAGGCTCAGCCCGCCGCGATCTGCCGCAGCGCCTGTTCGAACACCTCTGCCGGCTGGCCGCCGGAGATGAGGTGGCGGTCGTTGATGATGACGGCCGGCACCGAACGGATGCCGTGCCCCTGGTAGAAGGCTTCGCGTTCGCGCACCTCCTGCGCAAATTCGTCGCTGGCGAGGATGGCGCTGGCACGGGTTTCGTTCAGCCCGGCTTCGCGCACGCCGGCGAGCAGCACGTCGTGGTGACCCATGGCTTCGCTGCGGGTGTGGCAGGCGGCCAGGAAAGCTTTCTTGAGCGCGTGTTGCTGGCCAGGCGCCCCCTCTTCGTCGGCCCAGTGCAGCAGTCGGTGCGCGTCAAAGGTGTTCCAGATGCGGCCCCGGCCTTCGGGGTTGAAGGCAAAACCGACTTCCGCGCCGCGCGCGCGGATGGTGTTGCGGATCTGCGCCTGCTGTTCTGGCGTGGAGCCGTACTTCTCCGTGAGATGTTCGCCGATGTCCTGGCCCTCCGGGCCCATCTGCGGATTGAGCTCGAAGGGCTGGAAATGCAGTTCGGCGGCCACGCTGCCCTGCAGTTTCTGCAGGGCTTCTTCCAGCGCACCGAGGCCCACGGCGCACCACGGGCAGGAGACGTCGGACACGAAATCGATCTTGAGGGAAGTGGGTGTATTCATGGCTTCGCATGGTAGGCCCTGCTCCAAGCCCGCAGGCGCGCCAGGGGCTTGCGCGACAATGGCGCCTTCCTCACCGCAGCCCCGCCCATGACCGACCGCTACGCCGTTCTCGGCCACCCCATTGGCCACAGCAAATCCCCCCTGATCCACGGCCTGTTCGCCCAGGCGACCGGGCAGGACATCGGCTACACCGCCATTGAAACGCCGCTGGACGGTTTTGACGACACGGTGCTGGGTTTCCGGGCGAGCGGCGGGCGTGGCCTGAACGTGAGCCTGCCGTTCAAGCTGCAGGCGTTCCAGATCGCCACCGAACCGAGCGAGCGCGCGCGGCTGGCGGGCGCGGCGAACTGCCTGAAGTTCGACGGCCCCGACCGCATCCTCGCGGACAACTTTGACGGTGTGGGCCTGGTCAACGACATCCAGCGCAACCTGGGTTTTGCACTGGCCGGCAAGCGTGTGCTGCTGCTGGGCGCGGGTGGCGCCACGCGCGGCGCGCTGCTGCCCCTGGCGGGTGAGCGCCCGGCCCTGCTGGCGGTGGCCAACCGCACGCCCGAGAAGGCGCACGCGCTGCGGCACGACTTCGCGGCCCACGTGCCGCTGCAGACCGGCGGCTACGACACGCTCGTCGGCCTGTCGTTCGACGTGATCATCAACGCCACCTCCACCGGTCTGTCGCAAGAGGCGCTGCCGCTGCCGGACGGCTTGTTCGCCCCTGGCGCGCTGGCCTACGACATGGTCTATGGCAAGGGCCTCACCCCTTTCCTGAAGCAGGCACAGGCGGCCGGCGTGGCGCGCGTGGCCGATGGCGTGGGCATGCTGGTGGAACAGGCGGCCGAGGCGTTCGAATGGTGGCGCGGCGTGCGGCCCGACACCACGCCTGTGGTGAAGCAGCTCACCGTGCCGCTGGTTTAAGCTGTCGCCCACCCGCTCCAACACACTCAAGAGACAGACCCATGCCCTCCCTGCTGCTGCTCAACGGCCCGAACCTCAACCTGCTGGGCACGCGCGAACCCGGCGTCTACGGCGCCACCACCCTGGCCGACGTGGAAGCCCAGGCCCTCGCCACGGCACAGCGCCTGGGTTTCGGGCTGGAGGCGTTCCAGAGCAACCACGAAGGCGCGCTGATCGACAAGATCCACGAAGCCGGCCGCCGCCACAAGGCGGGCGAGATCGCCGGCGTGGTGTTCAACCCGGGCGCGTTCACCCACACCTCGGTGGCGCTGTTCGACGCCATCAGCGGCGTGAAGCCCCTGCCGGTGATCGAGATCCACATCTCCAACGTGCACGCGCGCGAAGCCTTCCGCCACCACTCGTACATCTCGCCGGCGGCGGCGGGCATCGTGGTGGGTTTCGGCACCGAGGGCTACACGCTGGCCATCGAAGGCCTGGTGCGCAAGATATCGGCAGCGGGCTGAAGCCCGGTGCAGGCCCGCCAGTTCGCGCAGATCGTGGGCCTGTCGGCCCTGTGGGGTGCGTCGTTCCTGTTCATCCGGCTCGCGGCGCCCGCCATGGGGCCCTGGGTGGTGGCCGGCCTGCGTGCAGCGCTGGCGAGCATCACGCTGATCTTCATCATGAAGGCGCTGCGCGAGCGCTGGCCCTGGAAGCAGTGGCAAGAGATGCTGCTGCTCGGCGCCACGTCGGTAGCGGCGCCCTTCATGCTGTTTGCCTGGGCCGGCCTGCACCTGCCTTCGGGCTACAGCGCGCTGCTCAACACCACGGCAGTGCTGTTCGGCACGCTCTCGGCAGCGTGGATGAAGGAAGACACCCTCACCCGCCGCAAGCTGCTGGGCTGCCTGCTGGGCCTGGTGGGCGTGGGCCTGATCGTGAGGCTGGGCCCGGTGCAGCCCACGGCCACCACCCTGCTGGCCGCGCTGGCCTGCGTGGCGGGCGCGGCCTGCTTCGGTCTGGCCACACCACTCATGAAGCGCGCCACCACGCGCAATTCACCGCTGGCGATCGCGGCGGCGATCCACCTCGCGGCCATGGTGCTGCTGCTGCCCACCACGCTCTGGAGCCTGCCGCAGGCGAGCTTCACGCCGGTGGCGCTGGGTTCGGTCGCGGTGATGGGCGTGATCACCTCGGGGCTGGCGTACTGGGTGCACCTGCGCATCGTGCGCCACGTGACGCCAGTGGCCGCGCTCAGCCCGATCTTTCTCATTCCGATCTTCGGCGTGACCTGGGGCCACCTGTTCCTGGGCGAGGCGCTGTCGCCCAGCATCTTCGTGGGCGGCGCGCTGGTGCTGGTGGCCACCGCGCTGGTGACCGGCTTCAACCCGCTGCGGCGCTGGTGGTCTGGAACGCCCTCGCCCTGAGGGCGCACAGGCAGGCCACGGCAGCGCAGGCTGACGAGAGCCAGAACACACTGGCCAGGCCGAAGGCCGAGCTGAGCAAACCGCCCGTCAAACCGCCCACCACGCCGGGCAAGCCGTAGCCCACCACGGTGTAGAGCGCCTGGCCACGCCCGCGCAAGCGGCCGGGAAAGTGGTGCGACAGCATGGCGATGCACACCGTGTGGTGGGCGGCGAAAGTGATGGCATGCAGCGCCTGCGCGAGCAGCAGCACCGGCATCACCAATGGCAGGCCGGCGGTGAGGCCCATGCGCAGGCTCATCAGCGCGGCGGCCAGCACCAGCCAGCCCGACAGCGAGAACAGCGGCAGCCAGCGGCCCTGGGTGAAGAACCAGCCGATCTCGATCACCACCGACAAAGCCCACAGCAGGCCGATGACGGTCTTGCTGTAGCCGAGCGAGTCCAGGTAGAGCGAGAAAAAGATGTAGATGAAGATGTGCGCGAGCACGTGGAAGAACACGGCGGCGAAGAACCAGCGCACCGGTGGCTGGCGCAGCACGGGCCACACCCCCGGCTGGTTCGCTTCGGCGGCGTGCGCGGGTTCGCGAAAGTCCGGCAGCAGCCAGGCGCTGACAGCCACCGCCGCCAGCGTGCCCAGCGTCCACGCCGGGAAGTGCACGAGTCCGAAGCGCTCGAACCAGAAACCCGCCGCCATCACCGTGACGAGAAAGCCCAGCGACCCCCAGAGCCTCACGCGACCATAGCGTTTCGCGTCGAAGCTGCCGCCCTGGCTCACCAGGTGCGCCAGCGCGGCTTCGCTCATGGGCATCATGCCGCTGGTGTGGCTGAACATGAGCAGCAGCACGATGAAGAGCGCCACGCCGCCCGCGTCGAACCACAGGCCGAGCGAGAGCAGCAACGCCGCGCTGGAGCCGTAGCGCAGCAGGCGAACGCGTTCGCCCGTGCGGTCGCTCAGCGAGCCCCACACGTAAGGCGTGAACAGGCGTGTGGCCGATTGCACCGAGGTGAGCACGGCAATGGCGATCAACCCGAAGCCGAGCTCCTTGAGCCACAGCGGCAGGTAGGGGTTGAAGAAACCGATGTGCGCGAAGTAGCTCGCGGACAGCGCCGCGAACGGAAACAGTTGGCGGCGCTCGACCAAGATGCGGGCGAGCGAAAGACTCAGCCGCCGCGCGCCTGGGCCGCGATGTCGGGCGTGGGCAGTTGCACGTCGCCGCACTGGGCGCGGTGCAGCAGCGCGTGGTCCATCACCACCAGCGCGAGCAGCGCTTCGGCGATGGGCGTGGCGCGGATGCCGACGCAGGGGTCGTGTCGACCCTTGGTGATGACTTCGGTCGGCTGGCCCGCCGTGTCGATGGTTTCGCGCGGGATCAGGATGGAGCTGGTGGGCTTGATGGCGATCTGCACCTCCAGGTCTTGCCCGGTGCTGATGCCGCCGAGCACACCGCCCGCGTTGTTGCCCTTGAAGCCTTCGGGCGTGAGGCTGTCGCCGTGCGTGCTGCCGCGGTGCGCCACGCTGGCGAAGCCGGCGCCGATCTCCACGCCCTTGACGGCGTTGAGGCCGAGCATGGCGTAGGCGATGTCGGCGTCGAGCCGGTCGTACAGCGGCTGGCCGAGGCCGACCGGCATCCCCTGCGCGGTGACGCGCAGGCGCGCGCCACACGAATCGCCGCTCTTGCGCAGCTCGTTCATGTAGGCCTCGATGGCGGCGGTGTCCGCCACAGGCGCGAAGAAGGGGTTGTGGGGCACGTGCTCCCAGCTCTCGAACGGGATGGCGAGCTCACCCACCTGCGTCATGTGGCCGCGGAAGGTGGTGCCGTAGCGTTCCTTGAGCCACTTCTTCGCCACGGCACCGGCGGCCACGGTGGGCGCGGTGAGGCGCGCCGAGCTGCGCCCACCGCCGCGCGGGTCGCGGATGCCGTATTTCTGCCAGTAGGTGTAGTCGGCGTGGCCGGGGCGGAAGGTCTGCAGGATGTTGCCGTAGTCCTTGCTGCGCTGGTCGGTGTTGCGGATGAGCAGGGCGATGGGCGTTCCGGTGGTCTTGCCTTCGTAGACGCCGCTGAGGATTTCGACCGCGTCGGGCTCGTTGCGCTGGGTGACGAACTTGCTGGTGCCGGGGCGGCGGCGGTCCAGGTCGGCCTGGATGTCGGCCTCACTGAGTTCCATGCCCGGGGGACAGCCGTCAATCACGCAGCCAATGGCCGGGCCGTGGGATTCACCGAAGTTGGTGACGCAAAACAGGGTGCCGAAGGTGTTGCCGCTCATAGAGGCGTGATTATCCCTGAGGCGTGCTGGTGCGCCGGTGGGCCAGTCTGGTGCGTGAAACGGGGGCAAACGGGGCCGGGAATGCGCCCAGGCGATGGGAACACTTCATGCTTGATGTTGCAGCGCAGCAGATTGATGGCTGCGATTCCCCAGAAAGGAGCGTCCCATGCTTGATCGAACCTCCACGCTGTTTTCCCACGTCAAGGATGGCGAGGGTGACTATGTGAGCGGTGGCCTGCGCGATTTCTTCCTGTACCGCGACCTGGGGATTGCCCAGGCGACGCACGGCAAGGTGATCGCGCACCTGGTGAAGGCGAACCTGCCGCCCGAAGAGGGCACGGGCTGGCACCGGCACGAGGCAGACTTCCAGATCGTGATCATGGTGAAGGGTTGGGCGAAGTTCATGTACGAAGACCAGGTGACGCTGGTGAAGGCGGGCGATTGCGTGCACCAGCGCCCGGGCATCCGCCATTTCCTGTTCGACTATTCGCCGGACATGGAGTACCTGGAGATCGTTTCTCCTGCGGATTTCAAGACGGTGGATGTGGAACCGGTCTGCGAGATTCCGAAGCCTACGCCCTGGGTTTGATTTCGCTCATCGGCTTGTGCGGGCGCTCTGCGCAGCGGAGTCAAGGAGGAGGCGGCTCCAGCCGCCGGGGGACATCCGCGGAGCAGAGTGCCCGGACACCCGATCCCGCGAGGTGCAGGCAAGAAAGGCGACGAAAGCCTAAAACTCAGCGTCCAGCTCGTCGATGTCGTCAGGCTCGGCCTCCGCAGCCGCCACCCATTCCTTCATCGCCGGCAACGCCATGATGGTGTCGCAGTAGGCCACACAGGCCGGGCTGATCGCCACCTCGTAGGTGATGAAACGCGTCACCACCGGCGCGAACATCGCGTCCGCCATGCACGGCTTCTCGCCGAACAGATACGGCCCGCCATACGTCTCCAGACACTCGTTCCAGATCGCCTCGACGCGGTCGATGTCCGTCTGCGCACGCGACCACAGCTTGAAGTTCGGGAACGATGCCTTGATGTTCATCGGCAGCGACGACCGCATGGCCGAAAAGCCCGAATGCATCTCGCCGCAGATCGCCCGGCAATGCGCGCGCGCCGCCCGGTCGGCAGGCAGCAGGCCCGCCTTGGGCTTGATTTCGTTCAGGTATTCGCCAATCGCCAGCGTGTCCCACACGTACACACCGTCGTGCTCCAGCGCCGGGACGCGCATCGAGGCGGAGAGCAGCAACATCTCGGCCTTCATGGCCGGGTCGTCCGGCGAGATCACGTTCTCCGTGAACTCCAGCTTCGCCATGCGCGCCATCAACCAGCCGCGCAAGGCCCAGGCACCGTAGTTCTTGCTGCTGATCGTGAGTACCGCTTTGGCCATGGATGTGCTCCTCCTGGGGCATGCTCAGAGCAAGGGCTGTGCCATCTCTGTGCACCTCGCACGCACCGGCCCGGTGCGAAAACCCACTGGCCCGCAACTTGCCTGCAATGCGACACGTTGTCCCAGGAAAGAAAAACATGCTGTATCAGGCCTATCAACTCCAGTCTGACCTGATCTCGCCCCTGCGCCTGATGGCCCAGAGCCTGAGCGCCTCGCTCTGGGTGCGCGAAACCGAGGGCAGCGTGATGCGCAAGGTCGCGGCGGCCTGCGACGTGATCTCGCGCATGCGGCTGACCCACACCCGTCCCCCGTACCAGATCCACAGCGTGACGGTGGGCGAGCGCGAGTACCCCGTGACCGAAGAAGCGGTGGTCACCCTGCCCTTCGGCACCCTGCTGCGCTTCCGCAAGGACGGCGCCGAACCCCAGCCCAAGGTGCTGCTGGTGGCGCCGCTGTCGGGCCACTTCGCCACGCTGCTGCGCGAAACCGCGCGCACGCTGCTGCAGGACCACGACGTCTACATCACCGACTGGCACAACGCGCGCGACGTCTCGCTGCGCCATGGCGCCTTCGGGCTGGACGACTACATCACCTACATGATCCGCTTCACCGAGACCGTCGGCCCCGGCACGCACATGGTGGCGGTGTGCCAGCCCTGCGTGGCGGCACTCGCAGCCACGGCCATCATGGCGGAAGACGACAACCCCGCCCAGCCGCGCAGCCTCACGCTGATGGCCGGGCCGGTGGACTGCCGCGTCAACCCGACCGAAGTGAACAAGCTCGCCACCAGCAAGCCGATCGACTGGTTCGAGAAAAACCTGATCAGCCACGTGCCCTTTCCGCACGCCGGCATGATGCGCCGCGTGTACCCCGGCTTCGTGCAGCTCACCGCCTTCATGAGCATGAACCCGGACCGGCACAAGCAGTCCTTCCGCAACATCTACGACCACCTGGCGGCCGGCCGCACCGAAGAGGCCGGCGTGATCCAGGCGTTCTACGAGGAATACCTCGCCGTGAACGACCTGCCGGCCGAGTTCTACCTGGAGACGGTGGAGAAGGTGTTCCAGACCTTCGACCTGGCGCGCGGCGAGCTGATGTATCGCGGCCGCAAGGTGAACCCCGCCGCCATCCGCCGCACCGCGCTGATGACGGTGGAAGGCGAGCGCGACGACATCTGCTCGGTGGGCCAGACCGTGGCCGCGCAGGACCTGTGCCGCAGCGTGCGCCCCTACATGAAGACCCACCACGTGCAGACCGGCGTGGGCCACTACGGGGTGTTCAGCGGGCGCCGGTGGAACCAGCAGATCTACCCGCGGCTGCGGGACATGATCCACGCGAGCGAAGGCTGAAACGAAAAACGCCCCGGTTTGCGGGGCGTTTTCCATTGAATGGCTCGCATCAATCAGGGAAAGTTCGGCTCGTTCTTGGTCGACTCTTCCTCGGGCCAGTCGCGGATGTAGGCCTTGAGCATCTTGTTCTCGAAGTTCTGGCTGTCCACCACGGCCTTGGCCACGTCGTAGAAGCTGATCACGCCCATGAGCATCTTGTTGTCCATGACGGGCATGTAGCGAGTGTGGCGCTCCAGCATCATGGGGCGCACCTGTTCGAGTTCGGTCTGGGGTGTGCAGGTCATGGGGTGGTCGTCCATCACGCTGCGCACGGATTTGCCGCCCAGCGAGCCGCCGTTGGCCGCCAGGGTGTGGATGACTTCGCGAAAGGTCAGCATGCCGACCAGGTCGCCGTGTTCGATGACCGCCAGGGAACCGATGTCCAGACGCGACATGGTTTCAACGGCGCTGTCCAGGGATTCCTGGGGCTGGACGGTGTAGAGCGTGCCTCCCTTGACGCGCAGGATGTCGCTGACTTTCATGGCTGTGCTCCTCGATTCTGGTGTGTCCCCCATGGGGCTGGGGTGCTGACAATATAGCCCACAATAACCGGCAAGACCACCCTGTGCGCCCCGGCGGCAGAGAACAACAGACACCACCTGGAGACAACATGTCCGGCTACTCCGACCCCGGCTTCGACACGCTCGCGCTGCACGCGGGCGCCGCGCCCGACCCGACCACCGGCGCGCGCGCCGTGCCGATCCACCTCACCACCTCCTTCGTCTTCGAATCCAGCGACCACGCCGCCGCGCTGTTCAACCTGGAGCGCGCGGGCCACGTGTACAGCCGCATCAGCAACCCGACGAACGCGGTCTTCGAGCAGCGCATGGCCGCGCTGGAGGGCGGCATCGGCGCCATTGCCACGGCCAGCGGCCAGGCCGCGCTGCACCTGGCGGTGGCCACGCTCATGGGCGCGGGTTCGCACATCGTGGCCAGCACGGCGCTCTACGGCGGCAGCCAGAACCTGCTGCACTACACCATGCGGCGCTTCGGCATCGAGACCACCTTTGTCAAACCCGGCGACATCGACGGCTGGCGCGCGGCGGTGCGGCCAAACACAAAGCTGTTCTTTGGCGAAACCGTGGGCAACCCCGGGCTGGACGTGCTGGACATCCCCACCGTCTCGCAGATCGCGCACGAAGCCGGCGCGCCCCTGCTGGTGGACTCGACGCTGACGACGCCTTATCTCATCAAGCCCTTCGAACTGGGTGCAGACATCGTCTACCACTCGGCCACCAAGTTCCTCAGCGGCCACGGCACCGTGATCGGTGGCGTGGTGGTGGACGCGGGCAGTTTCGACTGGGAGAAATCGGGCAAATTTCCCGAACTCACCGAGGCCTACGAAGGCTTCCACAACATGGTGTTCAGCGAGGAGAGCACGGTCGGCGCCTTCCTGCTGCGCGCGCGCCGTGAGGGCCTGCGCGACTTCGGTGCCTGCATGAGCCCGCACAGCGCGTGGCTCATCCTGCAGGGCATCGAGACACTCTCGCTGCGCATGGACCGCCACATGGGCAACACCGAGAAGGTGGTGCAGTTCCTCGCCAGCCACCCGCTGGTGGGCCGCGTGGGCCACCCGCTGCTGGAAAGCCACCCCAGCCACGCGCTGGCAGAAAAGCTGCTGCGCTTCGGCGCGAAGGGCGCGGGCTCGGTGTTCAGCTTCGACATCAAGGGCAGCCGTGCGCAGGGCAAGGCCTTCATCGAGGCGCTCAAGATCTTCAGCCACCTGGCCAACGTGGGCGACTGCCGCTCGCTGGTGATCCACCCCGCGAGCACCACGCACTTCCGCATGACCGACGAAGCGCTCGCCGCCGGCGGCATCGGCCCCGGCACGATCCGCCTGTCGATCGGCCTGGAAGACGCGGACGATCTGATCGACGACCTGAAACGCGCCCTCAAGGCCGCAGAAAAGGCGGGAGCCTGAACAATGAGCCCCCACGTTCCTCACTTCGTGTATCCACTGCCCCCCGAGGGCGCGCAGGCCTCCCTTGGGGCGGCCCGGCGGGAGTCCTGACCATGTACCTGCAAGTCAACGGCGCCAACACCTACTGCTACACCGGCGGCAAGCCTTTCGATGCCGCCAAACCCACGGTGGTCTTCATCCACGGCGTGGTCAATGACCACAGCGTCTGGATCCTGCAGAGCCGCTACCTCGCCCACCACGGCTGGAACGTGCTGGCGGTGGACCTGCCCGGCCATTGCAAGAGCGAGGGTGAAGCCCCGGCCTCGGTGGAGGTGGCGGCCGATTTCGTGGCCGCCCTGCTCGACGCGGCTGGCGTGCAGCGCGCCGCGCTGGTCGGCCACAGCTGGGGCTCGCTGATCGCGCTGGAATCGGCCGCGCGCCTGAAAGACCGCGTGAGCCACCTCGTGCTGGTGGGCACGGCCTACCCGATGAAGGTGTCTCCGGCGCTGATCGAGGCCTCGCTCAACGAACCCGAGAAGGCGCTCGCGATGGTCAACGTGTTCAGCCGCAGCACGCTGGCCGCGCCGCCGTCGGCCCTCGGCCCAGGCACCTGGGTGTACGGCTCCAGCCTGGCGCTGGGCCGGCGGGTGCTGCGCAGCAACCCGAAGGTGAACGTGTTCCACCGGGGCTTCGTGGCCTGCGACAGTTATGCGGGCGGCGAAGCGGCGATCGGCCAGATCACATGCCCGGTGCTCTTCCTGCTCGGTGGCCAGGACCAGATGACCCATCCAAAGTCCGCACAGGCCTTGATGCAGGCGGCCCGGTCGGCCGGCAAGGCGGTGAGCACGACCACGCTGCCGGTGGGCCACCACCAGATGACGGAAACGCCCGACGCCACGCTGTTCGCGGTGCGCGATTTCCTGAACCGCTGAGGGCACCATGCCCATGCTGTCCATCACACCGCCGATGAGCGCGTCGCGCGCGCAGGAGATCGCCGCCGGGTTCGACCTGCGCGCCCTGCCCGCCGACTTTCTCGCCAACCCCTACCCGGTGTACGCCGCGCTGCGCGAAAGCCAGCCGGTGCGCCGCATGCCCGACGGCTCGGTGTTCCTCACCCGCTGTGCGGACCTGATGGCGGTGTACCGCGACGCGCAGGCCTTCAGCTCCGACAAGCATGTGGAGTTCGCACCCAAGTACGGCGCGGAGTCCGCGCTGTTCCAGCACCACACCACCAGCCTCGTGTTCAACGACCCGCCGCTGCACACCCGGGTGCGCCGGCTCATCATGGGCGCGCTCACGCGACGCGCCATCGCCGGCATGGAGCCTGGCCTTGTCACGCTGGTGGACCAGTTGCTCGACGAGATGGACGCACGCGGTGGCGGCGACCTGATCGAGGATTTCGCCTCGGCGATTCCGGTGGAGATCATCGGCAACCTGCTAGACGTGCCACACGGCGACCGCGGTCCGCTGCGCGCCTGGTCGCTCGCCATCCTGGGCGCGCTGGAACCCACGCTGACCCCGCAGCAGCAGGCAGCCGGCAACCAGGCCGTGACCGAGATGACCAACTACCTGCGCACGCTGGTCGCGGCCCGCCGCCAGCGACCCGGCGACCCGGAGCGCGATGTGCTCACGCGCCTGATCCTTGGCGAGGAACAGGGTGAGCAATTGAGCGAGACGGAGCTGCTGCAGAACTGCATCTTCCTGCTCAACGCCGGCCACGAAACCACCACGAACCTGATCGGCAACGGCCTGATCGCGTTGCAGGAGTTTCCCGAGGCGAAGGCCGGCCTGTTGAAGGCAATGAAGGAGACGCAAGGCGATGAGGCCGCCGAAGAAGCGGTGCTCGGCCGCGCTGTGGACGAGTTCCTGCGCTTCGAGTCGTCCAACCAGCTCGGCAACCGCCGCGCCTTGCAGGACGTGCACGTCGGCGGCGTCGACCTGCCAGCCGGCACGCTCGTCACCCTGTGCATTGGCGCGGCCAACCGCGACCCGGCGCAGTTCACCGACCCCGAGATGCTGAACCTGGCGCGCGAAGGCAACAAGCACCTCGCGTTCGGCTTCGGCATCCACCAGTGCGCGGGCCTGAGCCTGGCGCGGCTGGAAGGCCGCATCGCCATTGGCCGCTTCCTGCGGCGATTTCCGGGCTACCGACTGACAGACCCGCCCACGCGCGGCGGACGAGCGAGGTTTCGCGGCTTTCTGCGCGCGCCGTTCAGCGTCTGAGGTCCGAACGGACCAGAAAAACGTGTGAAAAACGTTGACGACCCTGCTTCCCCGATGATGAAATAGATGTAAGTAAAGGTAAGCCGCGAGGGTGACAACTCCGGTGCAGCCATGTGCCGATGTCGCATCGCTCGGGGGAAGTGTTGACCACAACGCAGGCGGAAACGACTGAATGGAAGCGCGCGCTCCATGGAGGATTGACCCTTTTCCGGTACCTCTTCCAGCACTGGCGGGTCGCGCTGTTCATGGCGTGCTTTCTTCATCTGTCCACGGTGAAGACGCTGCTGACCCCTCTGGAAACCGGCGCCCACATCTGGGCGCTGCTGGCAGAAAGACTCAGCCCGCCGCGCAACGCTTCTCCCGAGAAGCAGCTTTACAGCGTTGTTCTGATCTCACCCGATCGGTTTGAATCCACGTATGCTGGCCGCCGCCCTTTGTCGCGCGTGGCGTTGCTGGACGACTTGAGGGCACCAGAGTTCGCCAATACCTTCATTGCTCTGGATATTGATATCTCACCCATGCCAGCGGCTGTGGCTTCCGCCGCCGCTGCGGAGCGATCGGAGCAAAAAGATCCAGTTCTTGAGCAAGAAGAAAAGCTGTACGAGTACATCAAGGAGACCACGCGTGAGTGGCGTGCTCGCAGCCCGGGTCTGCACAAGTTCCTCCTCATACTTCCCTTCCCTGTCGCGGATGAAAACAATCGCGACAAGAAGGCGGAGTGGCTGATCAGGATGTGCGCAGCCGACGTCAATTTCGCCGACCCGCGCATCGAACTCAACTTCGGAGTGGTGACCCAGGAGCTGGCTCATGCGGACCTGTCGTTCGCGCACCTGGCCGGCAATGTGGCGACCCGGAATGTCGCGACCGATGACAACGGACCGCTGAACGCGTTGTGCAACTACGTGATGGCGGGGGATCAGTTCTCTGTTCCGGTCGAAAAGCCCGAGCCTCCCTCCACAGCGCAACTCTTTCGCGCCTCCCTGCTGCTGTCGCCCGAGGGCGCAGATGAACAGCTGGACCGGTTGGCCATTGAACGCTGCATGCACACCCCCAGCAAAGATTGCGCGGAGCAACGCCTGCTCTCGTTCGGAAAGGGGCAGGCGAAATTCACGCAATTTTCCTGGTGCAAGAACGGGCGCCCATTCGCCCATGCCGACTGCGGCCCACGCCCCGTCCCGAGCACACAGGATGGCGCTCCGGTGGTGATATTGGGTGGCTCATACGATCTGGCAGACCGGTTCGCCACACCGCTTGGCGAAAAGCCCGGCGCTTACCTGCATGGCATTTCGGCGTCCGGCACAGCCGTCGAAAAGAGCCACCTTGGGGCTTTGGTGGTTGACTTCTTGCTTGGACTGTTCTTTGGCATCGTGGCGCACTCACTTTGGGGTCTGTGGTTCGACGCGCGGCGTGACAGCATCACCTTTTTCGAGGGCCGCTGGTTGCAATTCACGCTCAGACCACAAACCAGCTGGGTGGTGCTGGTGGCATTGGTTGCGGTCCTGGGCGTACTGGCGCTTCTCGCCCTGTGGATTGCCGTGGCAATGCTCGTGAAACTGGATATCTGGCTTTCGCCCATCCCGCTGGTGATAGGCATGACGCTGGACGCCATGCTGCTCGGCAACACAGGCGCCGCAACGCACCGGATCGTCGATCATCACGCGATCGACGGCGCACCCTCTGGAGCGAAAGAGAAAAGGTTCAAGGCATTCCTTGTACGAACACCTCCTGTGATCTGGGTGTTGCTCTTCAGGCATGTGCCGATACCCGTGAAGGCGGGCTCGTTTGAGTCCTTCTTGATCCTCGTCCCCTACCTGGTCTGGTGGGGTGTGGTCGGGTATGTAGTGCCCAGCACCCTTTACCACTACTTCTTTCCTTAGCCAAAGCGGAGGCACACCCATGAAGAAAGTCCACTGGATCCTGATCTTGATGTTGCTGCAAATGTGGTGCACCCATGTCTCGGCACAGTCCACTTGCGATACCAACCGCGCACTCAGCGGGGGCGAGGCATCCCTGACGGCCGCGGTAGCACGTTCACTGGGTATAGCGTCGGTGAGCGCGGTGAACTGCAATGCGTTCGTCGCGGTGATCAGCCAGTTGGTCAAAAACAAGCCACGTGCTGGTTCCCAGCTCAAGGCCGCTGCTGGGCCAGACACCGCTGCCGCTGCAGGCGAAATCGCCAGCCTGCGCAGCGACCCGGCCCAGGCCGCTGCGCTGGAAGCGATCCAGAAGGAGCCCGACCCACTCATGCGGTCGATGCTGGAGGCTTCTCAATTCCATGCCGCAGGCCTCTACTCGGCACGCGACCTTCGCCTGGACGAGGCCCGCAGACTGGCGGGGGTGAAATGATGATGCAGAAGGCAACCGTTTCCCTGTCCATCGCGGCGTGCCTGCTGCTGCCAATGGTGGTCGCAGCGCAAGGCAAGGCCGCAGACACCGTGCGCGTGGGCCGCAAGATGGTGACGCTGTCCTCCGTCGAAGGCGACGGCAAGTGCACACAGATGGTCGCGCCCTATGAGCTGACCAGCAACCTCGGTGAACTGCTGCGCGTTGGCGCCACCGAAGGCATCAAGTCGCTGGGCAGCCTGTTCGGGCAGGGCGGCACCACGGCGGCAGGGAAGCACAAGGTGTCCGAGCCCGTGCGCGCCGCCGCCATCCGCATGAACTGGTTGCCCATGACGCTGGAAGTCGCCTACGGCGAACACTACCTGGGCGTGATGCGTGACGGCGGCATGCTGCTCGAACGCGACGGCGGGAGCGCCAAGCTCTACGCGCAGGCCGATGCGCTGCTGGCGTCGGCGCTGCAGAACGTCAAGGAACCGCATCCGTACAACTTCCAGATCCACATCCGGGCCTCCAACGATGGCAATGCACTGGCGCTGCCGGGCGGATTCCTGTTTCTGGATGCCAACCTCCTGCGCAACCCCAAGCACCAGAACCTGGTGAATCTGGCACTGGCCCATGAAGTCGCTCACGTGTTGCGCCGGCACGAAACCCGGGCGCTGCAGGCGCGCATCGTCGACACCATCTCCCTCACCGGTGGTGTCACCGACCTGCTGAACCAGTTGCAGGACATCACCCGGGGCTCCAACGAAATCCTCAAGCTCATCGTGAGCAGCAAGCTGCAGTTCGAGCGGCACAAGATCGACCAGGAGCTGCAGTCGGACGCGTGTGGCGTGCGGCTGGCCCAGGGCATGCTGAACGACGATTCGCGGCTGTTCGCGGCGGTGAGCGACCTGCTCGCCTCGCTGCCTCCGCCGATGAAGTCATCCGATCCGGCCTACCAGGCCGTGAAGAGCCCCAAGCTGGAAGATGTGGCCGAGATCATCGAGCGGCCGGTGGACCGCCATCCCTCCACCGGAGAACGGCAGGCCTTGCTCAATGCGGTGCTTCAGGAGCTCACATCGGCCGGCGTGCGCGGTCGAGCCCCAGCCAAGGCGGCGCCTGCCAAGAAGCCGTGAATCGCGTTCAGCCAGAGGCGACCGAGGGGCCCACGTTCGGCTCGGCAAGCGTGCCCGCCACGGCCTGTGCCACCGACAGGTCCATCCAGCGGCTCTCCGACCAGAAGCGCGCGGTGTTCGGCTGGTGCGCCAGCAGCAGGCGTTCGACCAGCGGCGCCACGGGCGTGAGGGCCAGGTCGATCAGCAACACGTAGCGCTCGCCCTCCTCGTCCAGCCGGCCCAGCCAGTCCAGCCGGACCATCACGGCCACCGGCTCCTCCAGCTGGAGCGCGTCCACGCGCAGCGCCTGGGCCAACCCCTCCAGGCTCAGCCCCTTGGGCGAGGTTTCGCGGGCGGTCTGCAGTTCAGCCAGCAACTCCAGCGCGAGCTGGAAAGTCCAGCCCGGCGTGTCGCCACGGCGCGCGATGCCGGCGCGCAGGCTGGGCAGGTAGGCCGCCACCACCGCACCAAGCAGCACGATCACCCAGGCCACGTAGATCCAGACCAGCAGGATCGGCACGGTGGCGAAGGTGCCGTAGACCACCGAGTAGGTGGGCACCTGCGCCAGGTACCACGCCAGCACCTTCTTAGCCAGCTCCAGCCCGAGCCACACGAACAGGCCACCGATCACGGCATCGGTCCAGCGCACGCGGGTGTTGGGCACATAGCGGTACAGCGCGGCGATGCCGCCGGTGAGCAACGCGAACTGCACGGCATCGAGCAGGAAACGCACACCGCCGGGCATGCTGGGCACCATGCCGCGTGAGGCGGTCACGGCGTACGAGGTGGCGGTCAGGCTGCCGGCCAGCAGCAGCGGCCCCAGCGTGAGCACCGCCCAGTAGACCAGCACCCGCTGCGTGAGCGAACGCGCCTGGCGCACGCGCCAGATGTCGTTGAGCTTTCGGTCGATGGTCAGGATCAGGGCGAGCGCCGTCACCAGCAGCACGAGCGCACCGGCCCAGCCCATCTGCCCGGCCTTGCTGGCGAACTGGTTGAGGTAGCTGAACACCTGCTTGGCGATGTCCGGCGGAACCAGGCTCTGCACCAGCCAGCGCTGCAGGGTGACCTGCATGCGGTCGAACATCGGAAACGCGCTGAAGATCGCCAGCGCCACGGTGAAAAGCGGCACCAGCGAAATGGTGGTGGTGAAGGTCAGTGCGCTGGCGGTGATGCCCAGGCGGTCTTCGCGGAAGCGCTCGCGCAGGGTGAGCGCCGTGTTGCGCCACGGAAAATTCAGCGCGTCGCGCCACAGCGCGCGCGCCGGGGTCTCTAGGGCCCTCAGGCGCTGTTTCAGGGTCATCCCGGTATCATGCCACCTGCTTTCCGCCCGCTCCCACACCGCTCCCCCATGTCCCCCACCGTTTCGCCTGATGGCGCCCTGGATACGCCTTTCGCCGTGCGCGGCACACGCTGGCTCGCCGTCGGCAGCCTGCTTGGCCTGATCGTGCTCGGCCTGGCCTGGGAACTCTGGCTCGCGCCCCTGCGCGAAGGCGGTTCGTGGTGGGCCATCAAGGTGTTGCCGCTGACGGTGCCGCTGGCCGGCCTGCTGAAGAACCGCATGTACACCTACCGCTGGGTCAGCCTGCTGGTGTGGCTGTACTTCACCGAAGGCGCGGTGCGCGCCACCAGCGAATCGGGCGTGTCGATGTGGCTCGCCATCATTCAGGTGCTGCTGTGCATCGCCCTTTTCGTGGCGTGCGCCCTGCATGTGCGCATGCGGCTGCGCGCTGCCGGCCGGGAGGCCGTGGCGGCCGATGTGGCCCACGCCACGGCGGCCGCCGAATCCCGGGTGGCCAAGCCATGAGCGTGGCACTGGTCCAGGCGCTGCGCGAGGCCGTGGGGCCGGCCCAGGTGCTCACACACGACGACCCCGGCACCGATCTTTCCGCCTGGGAACAGGACTGGCGCAAGCGTGCGCAGGGCCGCGCGCTGGCCGTCGTGCGCCCGGGCAGCACGGTCGAAGTGGCCGCTGTGGTGCGCGCCTGCGCCGAAGCCGGCGCGTCCATCGTGCCGCAGGGTGGCAACACCGGGCTGGTGGTCGGCTCGGTGCCCGACGAATCCGGCACGCAGGTGGTGCTCAGCCTCACGCGGTTGAACACGGTGCGCGCCATCGACCCCGCCAACCTCACCATGACGGTGGAGGCCGGCTGCGTGCTGCAGAACCTGCAGGACGCGGCCGAAAAGGCCGGCTTTCTCTTTCCCCTCAGCCTTGCCGCTGAAGGCAGCTGCACCATTGGCGGCAACCTCGCCACCAACGCTGGTGGCACGCAGGTGGTGCGCTACGGCAACGCGCGCGAGCTGTGCCTGGGCCTGGAAGTGGTGACCGCGCAAGGCGAGGTGTGGCACGGCCTTACCGGCCTGCGCAAGGACAACACCGGCTACGACCTGCGCGACCTGTTCATCGGCAGCGAGGGCACGCTGGGTGTCATCACCGCCGCCACGCTCAAGCTCTACCCGTTGCCCGCCGCGCAGCTCACCGCGTGGGCCGCGGTGCCCACGCTGGAAGCCGCCGTGGGCTTGCTGGGCCTGGCCCACCAGAACCTCGGCGCGGGCTTGACCGGCTTCGAGGTGATGGGTCAGTTCGCACTGGGCCTGGTGGACAAACACTTCCCTGCGCTGCGCGTGCCCCTGTGGGCCGACAGCCCTTACTGCGTGCTGCTGGAAAACAGCGACAACGAGTCCGAAGCCCACGCGCGCTCACAGTTCGAGCGCCTGCTGGAAACCGCCTTCGAACAAGGCCTGGTGAGCGATGCGGTGGTGGCCGAAAGCCTGGCGCAGGCGCACAGCCTGTGGCACATCCGCGAGAGCATTCCACTGGCGCAGGCCGAGGAAGGCCTGAACATCAAGCACGACATCAGCATTCCGGTGTCGCGCATTCCCGCCTTCTGCGCCGAGACCGACGCCTTGCTGCAGCGCGAGATTCCCGGCGTGCGGCTGGTGAATTTTGGCCACCTGGGCGACGGCAACCTGCACTACAACGTGCAGGCACCGGCCGGCCAGGATGCCAAAAAATTCCTCAAAGAGGAGGAGAGCCGCATCAACGGTCTGGTGTTCGATGCGGTCGCCCGCTACGATGGATCGATCAGCGCCGAGCACGGCGTCGGCAGCCTGAAGGCCAGCCACCTGCCCCACTACAAGGACCCGGTCGCACTGGGCCTGATGCGCGCCGTCAAACAGGCGCTGGACCCCCAACAGATCATGAACCCCGGTCGCGTTCTCGTCAGCCCATGAAAGTCCGCCCCCTGCTCTGCTGCCTGCTGGCCTGGACGCTCTGCGCCACGGCCACGGTGCACGCGGCCGAGCCGAGCGAGCGCGAGGCCTGGCGCGAGCAGGCTCGCGCCCTGGAGCAGGGAACTGGCGTGGCGCGCGACACCGGTGCCGCCATCGCGCTGTACTGCCGCGCCGCGCTGGCCGGTGATCTCTTCTCTGCCTACAAGCTCGGCTGGATGTACGCCAACGGCAGCGGCACGCCGCGCCACGATGGCTACGCCGTGCACTGGTTCGCCCGCGCAGCGCTGCTGGGTGATGCATACGCCGAGAACATGGTCAAGCGCCTGAACGTGCCAGCCGACAAGCCCGACTGCGTGGTGCAAGCCGAGCGCGCCGAACTGCAGCGCGTAGCCCAGGTGGCCGAACAGCAGTCTTTGACCACGCAGTACCGGGCACTGGTGAACACGCCGGAACAGCAGCGCATCATGAAGATCGTCTACAAGCTCGCGCCGCAGTTCGGCATCGAGCCCGGCCTGGCGTTCGCGGTGATCAAGGCCGAGTCCAACTTCAACGTGCACGCCCTGTCGAACAAGAACGCGCAAGGCCTGATGCAGCTGATCCCGGACACCGCCACGCGCTTTCGCGTGAGCAAGCCGTTCGATCCCGAACAGAACATCCGCGGCGGCCTGTCGTACCTGCAGTGGCTGCTGGCCTACTTCAAGGGCAACGTGCCACTGGTGCTGGCGGCCTACAACGCTGGCGAAGGCACGGTCGACCGCTACCGGGGCGTGCCGCCCTTTCCCGAAACGCAGGGCTACATCAAGCGCATCCAGCAGATCTTTGCCCTGCAGCAACATCCTTTTGACGAGCGCATCACCGCGCCCTCGCCAGCCCTGCCCGGCATCCTGTCTGCCGCCACCCCATGACCGACCGACCCATCCGCTCGCAATACGAAGACTTCATGCGCCACGTGTACACCACTGGCGTGCAGAAAACCGACCGCACCGGCACCGGCACCACCAGCGTGTTCGGCCACCAGATGCGTTTTGACCTGAACGAAGGCTTTCCGCTGGTGACCACCAAGAAGGTGTTCACCAAGGCCATCATCGTCGAGCTGCTGTGGTTCCTGCGCGGCGACAGCAACGTGAAGTGGCTGCAGGAACGCGGCTGCACGATCTGGGACGAATGGGCGCGCGATGATGGCGACCTGGGCCCGGTGTACGGCGTGCAGTGGCGCAACTGGCCCGCGCCCGACGGACGACACATCGACCAGATCAGCGAGGTCGTCAAGCAGCTCAAGTCCAACCCCGACTCGCGCCGCATCATCGTGAGCGCGTGGAACGTGGCCGATCTCGACAAGATGGCGCTCATGCCCTGCCACGCCTTCTTCCAGTTCTACGTGGCCGAAGGCAAGCTCAGCTGCCAGCTGTACCAGCGAAGCGCTGACATCTTCCTGGGCGTTCCGTTCAATATCGCCAGTTATGCGCTGCTCACGCACATGCTGGCGCAGCAGTGCGACCTGGACGTGGGCGAGTTCATCTGGACCGGTGGCGACTGCCACATCTACAGCAACCACCACGAACAGGTGGAGACGCAGCTCGCACGCGCGCCGCACCCCTACCCCACGCTGCGCATCAAGCGCCGCCCGGCATCGATCTTCGACTACGAGCTCGACGACTTCGAGATCCTCGACTACCAGCACCACCCGGCCATCAAGGCTCCGGTGGCGGTCTGAGTCTGCGGCGCGCCACCGCGTGATCACCCGCCGCCAGCTCTGGGCGCTGCTTGCCCTCACGCTCATGTGGGGCGTGAACTGGCCCATGATGAAGCTCTCCCTGCAGGAGCTCACACCGCTGTACTTCCGCGCCAGCACCATGCTGCTGGGTGCTCTGTGGCTGTTCGCCTATGTGGCGCGCAGCGGCGAACGCATGCTCCCCAGCCGTGCCGAATGGCTCACCATCATCTGGCTGGGCCTGCCCAACGTTCTGGGCTGGCACACGCTCTCGATCTTCGGTGTGCAGGAACTCGCCTCGGGGCGTGCAGCGATCCTGGGTTTCACCATGCCGATCTTCACCGTGCTGCTCGGTGCGGCCTTCTTCAATGAGCGCATCACGCCACGCGTGCGCCTGGCGGTGCTGTGCGCGGGCGTCGCCATCGGCCTGCTGCTGTGGCACGAGTTGCAGCGCCTGAGCGGGCGACCGGCCGGCATCGCCTGGATGCTGGGCGCCGCCTTCTGCTGGGGTGTGGGCACGCTGCAGTTCCGCCGCGCCCACCTCACGCTCTCGCCCATGGTGGTCACAGTCTGGATGCTGCTGCTCGGCAGCATCGTCGTGTGGGCGCTGGCCCTGACGCTCGAACCCGTGCCCCGACCCGGCACGTTCTCCATGCCCGTGTGGATCAGCCTGGTCTATGGGGTCTTCATCAACTATGGCGTGGCGCAGCTCATCTGGTTCGGCTTGGCGCGTGACCTGCCACCCGCCACCAGCGCGATGAGCGTGATGGCGATTCCCCTGGTGGGCACGCTGAGTGCGACCTTCATCGTGGGCGAAGTGCCGCACTGGCAGGACTGGGTGGCGATCGGCTTCGTGATGATGGCCATCGCCAGCGTTCTTTGGCCTTCGCGCGCCGTGGCGCCGGCGGCACAATAGGGCGCATGTCACAGCCTTCGACCCGCCTGCACCTCATCTTCGCCCGCGCCGCCAACGGCGTGATCGGGAAAGACAACGCCCTGCCCTGGCACCTGCCCGAGGACATGGCCCACTTCAAACGCACCACGCTCGGCCATCCGGTGATCATGGGCCGCAAGACCTGGGATTCACTGCCGCCGAAGTTCCGCCCCTTGCCCGGTCGCCTCAACATCGTGGTGACGCGCGACGCGCAGTGGCACGCCGAGGGCGCGTCGCGCGCCGGCTCGCTGCAGGAAGCCGCCGCGCTCTGCCCCGAAGGTTCGGACGCCTGGGTCATCGGCGGTGCACAGATCTACGCCGCAGCCCTGCCCCTGGCCGACACCGCCGTGGTGACCGAGATTGCGCAGGATTTTGAAGGTGATGCCTTCGCACCGGCGTTCGGGCCCGAGTGGAAAACCACTGCTCGCGAAAGCCACACCGCAGCGAATGGCCTGCCCTTCGCATTCGTCACCTACACACGAGAGCGCTGAACCATGCAACTAGCCACCTGGAACATCAACTCCCTCTCCGTGCGCCTGCCCCAGGTGCTTGACTGGCTCGCCGCCAACCCGGTCGATGCCATCGGGCTGCAGGAACTCAAGCTGGTGGACGAAAAGTTTCCGTATGACGCCTTGAAGGAGGCGGGTTACCACGCGGCGGTCTTCGGCCAGAAAACCTACAACGGCGTGGCCATTCTCAGCCGCACGCCCATCGATGACGTGGTGCGCAACATCCCGAACCACGCAGACGAACAGTCGCGCGTGATCGCCGCCACGCTCGACACACCGCAAGGCCCGCTGCGCCTGGTCAACTGCTACTTCGTGAACGGCCAGGCGCCCGGCACCGACAAGTTCGCCTACAAGATGCTGTGGCTGGAAGCGCTGCACCGCTGGCTGCAGGAAGAGCTGAAAGTGCACCAACGCCTGGTGTTGCTGGGCGATTTCAACGTGGCGCCGGAAGACCGCGACTCGTTCGACCCGGTGGGCCTGAAGGACACCATCCACCACACGGTGGAAGAGCGCGCGCATTTCAAGGCCTTGCTGGACCTGGGCCTGACGGACGCCTACCGCATGTTCGAGCAGCCTGAGAAGAGCTACTCATGGTGGGACTACCGCATGCTGGGCTTCCAGAAGAACCGGGGCCTGCGCATCGACCACATTCTTGTGAGCGAAGCCGTGCGCGGCACAGTGACGGCCTGCCACATCGACCGCCTGCCACGCAAGAACCCGCAGCCCAGCGACCACGCCCCCGTGGTGGTCACGCTGGGCTGAGCCGCATCAGCGGTGGAGCGTGGGGGTTGAACCCTACTCCAGGTTCAGTTCCTGGATCTTGCGGGTGATGGTGTTGCGTCCGATGCCGAGCTTGTGCGCGGCCTCGATGCGGCGCCCGCGCGTATTGGCCAGCGCGGTCTGGATCAGGCGTGTTTCAAAGCGGCGGCTCAACACGTCCCACACATCGGTGCGGCCATCTTCCAGCAGCGCAAGGGCCTCTGCCTGCAACCCGCTCTCCCAGGCGCCACCGGCCGGAGCGCTCTCCACCTCCGCAGGCGCGACGGTGGTGCCCACCGTTTCAGCGCCAGCGGCGATCGCGGCGGAGCCGCTGCTGTAAACCGCCTCGGGCACGGAGGCCACAGGCGGCACGACGAAGCCAGCGAGCGCTGCCGGAGCAGCTGCGGCCACCGGCGTCTCGGTGGCGGCCGACAAGGCGGCGGCAGAAGCCCCTGGCAAGGACAGCACCTCGGGCGGCAGGTCCTTGAGTTCGATCACCTGGGCCGGCGCCATCACCGTCAGCCAGTGGCACACGTTTTCCAGCTGCCGCACGTTGCCCGGAAAGTCGAACGAACCCAGCAGCTTCAGGGCCGCTTCGGAAATGCGCTTCGGCTCCACGCCCAGTTGCTTGGCGCTTTGCTGCAGGAAGAAGCGCGTGAGCATGGGCACGTCCTCGCGGCGCTCGCGCAGCGCGGGCAGGCGCAGGCGGATGACGTTGAGGCGGTGGAAAAGATCTTCGCGGAACACACCTTCCCTGACGCGCTGTTCCAGGTTCTGGTGCGTGGCCGCGATCACGCGCACGTTGGCGCGCACGGCGCTGTGGCCGCCGACACGGTAGAAGTGCCCGTCAGACAGCACGCGCAACAGCCGCGTCTGCAGATCGAACGGCATGTCACCGATTTCGTCGAGGAACAGCGTGCCGCCATCGGCCTGTTCGAAACGTCCCCGGCGCATGGTCTGCGCGCCGGTGAAGGCGCCGCGTTCATGGCCGAACAGCTCGCTCTCGAGCAGGTCCTTCGGAATGGCAGCGGTGTTGATCGCCACGAACGGCCCGCCTGCGCGCGGCGAGTGCTTGTGCAGCGCGCGCGCCACGAGCTCCTTGCCCGAGCCCGACTCGCCGGTGATGAGCACCGTGACCTGGCTCTGGCTCAGCCGGCCGATCGCGCGGAACACATCCTGCATCGCCGGGGCCTGGCCCAGCATCTCAGGCGCGGCGGTCATGCGCTCTTCTGCCACTTCCTCGCGCTGGCTTTCCTCCACCGCGCGGTGGATCAGCTCCACCGCCTTGGGCAGGTCGAAAGGCTTGGGCAGGTATTCGAAGGCGCCGCCCTGGAAGGCCGACACGGCGCTGTCGAGATCGGAGAAGGCCGTCATGATGATGACGGGCAGGCCCGGCAGCTTTTCCTTCACCTTCTCCAGCAGCTCGAGGCCGGAGCCACCGGGCATGCGGATGTCGCTCACCAGGATCTGGGGACCTTCCTGCTCGGGCATGTCGATCAGGGCCTTGAGCACGTCCTGCGGGTTGGTGAAACTGCGCGTGGGCAGGTTCTCGCGCAACAGCGCCTTTTCAAGCACGAAGCGGATCGATTGGTCGTCGTCCACTATCCAGATCGGCTTCATTGAGTTGTCTTCCCTTCTTGTGGCGCGTTCGACTGTCGGTGACTGGCTATGGCAACGGAATCAACAGCTTGAAATCCGTCTCGCCTGGCACGCTCTCACACTCGATCAGACCATGGTGCTGCTGGACAAAGGTTTGCGCCAGCGTGAGCCCCAGGCCGGAGCCGCCATCACGTCCCGACACGAGCGGGAAAAAGATGCGGTCCTTGATCGAGTCTGGAACGCCAGGCCCGTTGTCGATCACATGCAATTCCAGTGCCAGCCGATAGCGCTGCTTACCAAACGTCACCTGTCGGCCCACGCGCGTGCGGAAGACGATGCGCGCATCGCCCGCCGCGATGCGTTCGCCCAGCGCCTGCGCAGCGTTGTGCGCGATGTTGAGCACCGCCTGGATGAGCTGCTCACGGTCACCACGGAACTCGGGAATGGAGGTGTCGTAGTCGCGAACGACCTTCAACCCCTTGGGGAACTCGGCCAGGATCAGCGAGCGCACGCGCTCGCACACCTCATGGATGTTCACGTCGCCCACCACGTGCGGCCGGCGGTGCGGTGCCAGCAGGCGGTCCACCAGCGACTGGAGCCGGTCAGCCTCATGAATGATGACCTGCGTGTACTCGATGAGCTCGCGCGTTTCCAGCTCCATCTGCAGCAGCTGGGCCGCGCCACGGATGCCACCGAGCGGGTTCTTGATCTCATGCGCCAGGTTGCGGATGAGCTCCTTGTTCGCCTGCGCCTGGTCGATCAGCCGCTCTTCGCGTTCCTGGCGGGCCTGCTGCTCCAGCGGCAGCAGTTCCACGATCACCTCACCCGGGTTGTCGGTCTGGGCCACCACGACGTGCACCGGCAGGGCATCGTGGTTGAGCCGCTTGAGCCAGGCGTCGTAGCGCAGCGCCGCGAACTGGTTGCCACTCGCGCCCTGCAAGGCGTTTTCCAGCAAGGCGGGTTCGGTGAAACAGTCCTGCAGCAGCGCGCCGGTGATGCTGCGCCGGGACATGCCAAGCGCATCTTCCAGCGCGGCATTGGCGTAGAGCACGCCACCGTGCGAATCCACCACGGCCACCAGGGTGGCCAGCAGATCGAGGGACTGGAAACGCGACGACACCGAAGCGGACTTGCGTCCAGCAGCAGACCCGGACGGGTCAGCGGCGGCGCGGCGCTGGGACGAAGGAAGGAAGGAGGGAAAGTTGGGCTTTTTCAAGCCCATCATTTTGCGGCAGAACCGACGGCATTGGCGGCGCCGGGCAGCCGGCTCAGTTCGCGCTGCAGGCCAGCCACGTCGCTTTCCGCGCGGGCCACGGCCGCTTTGAGATCGGCGACGCGGTCCAGATAGCGCTGGTAGTTGCGCGACTCGATGCCCTGCTTCTCCGGCTCGCCGTTCGCATACTCCTTGCGCGCCAGCGCCAGACGCTCTTCAGCCTTGCGCAATTCGCCTTCAAGGATCGCGCGCGCGTCGCTGTCGCGGGCGCGCTGCGCGGCCGAATCGACACGCTCGGTGCTGCTGCCACTGCGGACCGCTGCCACCGGCGCGCTGCGCGGCGGATTGGGCTTCGTGCCTTCGACGACCGTGATGTTGCCGCCTTCCATCACGGCACAGCCCTTGGACTTGGCGACCTGGGCGTCATTCGTGTATTCGTTGCCGCAACGGTAGATGCGCCCCTGCGCATGGGCGTGCAGAACGCTCAGCGCGAGCGAAGCAAGGGCAAGCGACCGGATGGTGGGAAAGAGCATGGAATTCAAGTGGCATCCACTCCAGAAAGCGGTGAATCTGCGCGCGGCACAGGACCCAAGCCGAGCACTTTTCAGTATGACCGAAAAGCCTGCGAAAAGTGCCGCTGCCAAGGCGAACGGTGCCGATTGGCCGCCCGAGCAACAAAAAAGGGCCACTTTCGTGGCCCCTTGGCGAGAAATGGAGGCCCGGCAAACCGGGCCGTCCATCACAGGCTGTAGTACATGTCGAATTCGACCGGGTGCGGTGCCATGCGGAAACGCGTGACTTCGCCCATCTTGAGTTCGATGTAGGCGTCCAGCATCGAGTCGGTGAACACGCCGCCCTTGGTCAGGAAGCCGCGGTCGTTGTCGAGGTACTCCAGCGCCTGGTCGAGGCTGTGGCACACGGTCGGCACCAGCTTGTCCTCTTCGGGCGGCAGATGGTACAGATCCTTGGTGGCGGCTTCGCCCGGGTGGATCTTGTTTTCGACGCCGTCCAGACCAGCCATCATCAGGGCCGAGAAGGCCAGATAAGGGTTGGCCGAAGGATCCGGGAAACGCGCTTCGATGCGGCGGCCCTTGGGGTTGGCCACATACGGGATGCGGATCGAAGCGGAGCGGTTGCGGGCCGAGTAAGCCAGCTTCACGGGGGCTTCGAAGCCGGGCACCAGGCGCTTGTACGAGTTGGTGCCAGGGTTGGTGATGGCGTTCAGTGCACGGGCGTGCTTGATGATGCCGCCGATGTAGTACAGGGCGAAATCGCTCAGACCGGCGTAGCCGTCGCCAGCGAACAGGTTCTTGCCGTCTTTCCAGATGGACTGGTGCACGTGCATGCCGGAGCCGTTGTCGCCGGCGTAGGGCTTGGGCATGAAGGTCGCGGTCTTGCCGTAGGCATTGGCCACGTTCCACACCACGTACTTCAGCACCTGGGTCCAGTCAGCGCGCTCGACCAGCGTGCTGAACTTGGTGCCGATCTCGTTCTGGCCAGCGCCCGCCACTTCGTGGTGGAACACTTCAACCGGAATGCCCAGCGATTCGAGGATCAGCGACATTTCGGCGCGCATGTCCTGCGTGCTGTCGACCGGGGGCACGGGGAAGTAGCCGCCCTTCACGGTGGGACGGTGGCCGCGGTTGCCGCCTTCGAGCTTGGAACCGCTGTTCCAGGGGGCTTCGTATTCCTCGATCTCGCTGAACACGCGGCCGGGCTCGTTGCTCCAGCGCACGCCGTCGAAGATGAAGAATTCGGGTTCCGGTCCGAAGTAGGCGGTGTCGCCCAGGCCGGACGCCTTCAGGTAGGCTTCTGCGCGCTTGGCGATGGAACGCGGGTCGCGGTCGTAGGCCTTGCCGTCGCCCGGCTCGATCACGTCACACTGCAGGAACAGCGTGGTTTCTTCGAAGAAGGGGTCGATGTTGGCGGTGCTCGGGTCGGGCATGAGCTGCATGTCCGAGGCTTCAATGCCCTTCCAGCCAGCCACGGAGGAACCGTCGAACGCATGGCCCGAGGTGAACTTGTCTTCGTCGAAGTGGGACACGGGCACGGTCACGTGCTGCTCTTTGCCCCGGGTGTCGGTGAAGCGGAAGTCAACGAATTTGACTTCGTTGTCTTTCACCAGTTGCATCACGTCTGCGACGGTCTTGGCCATCAAATACTCCTGTAGCTGGGTGAGTGGAAATTGGAAATGACACTGCTGATAAGCAGAATGTGTGCCACAAAGTGGTTCACGTTCGGGCGTCGGCTCGCCCTGCTTTCCGGGCAGCGGGGATTATGGCGCAGCCCATGCGCCACAACGGGTCAGACCCATGGCGGGAGAAGGATGAAGCGACCTTCTACTGCACTTTGGTGGGCGGGAGCTGCTCTTTTCGCACAAATTTGGTGCCTCGTGGAAAGCACCAAATCTGTGCAATTCAGGATCGCACCAATTCGGGGCCAAGTTTGGCGTTGTGCCGGTGCAGGCCTGCCAGCAACTCGGCGTAGGCGGGCGCCACCGCCGAGGTCACTCCCTTCACACCCAGCTCGATGTGACGCCCGTATTCGGGGTGGTCCACGCTCGGCAGGCTGAAGACCTTGACGTCGTGCGTGCGCTCGATCTGTTCCATGAGGGGCGTGAGGGCCGCCTCCATGGCGCCGAACACGATCACCGAACGCTCCTGCGATGCGCCTTGCTGATGCAGGTGCGCGTAGTCTGTGTCGAGCACGCCTTCGATCATCGGCCAGGCCATGACCGGGAAGCCGGGCACGAAGTGGACGCTGCCGCCACCGGCCCCATCGCAGCTGAAGCCGGGAATCTTGTTGTACGGGTTGGGGATGATGCGCGCGCCAACCGGAAACACGCCCATGTTGTATCGGTGCACGTTGTCCGGCCGTTCGGGCTCGAAAGGCTCGCCGCGTTCGGCGGCCAGATCGCGCATGCGGGACTCGATCAGGTCGCGGGCCTGCGGGTGCAGGGCGAGATCCAGGCCCAGTGCAGCGGCCGCGCACTGGCGCGTGTGGTCGTCGGGCGTAGCGCCGATGCCGCCGCAGCAGAACACCACGTCATTGCCCGCGAAGGCGTCGCGCAGTGCGGCGGTGATGCGGTCCCGGTCGTCACCGACCAGCCGGACCCAGGACAACGACAGCCCGCGCTGCGCCAGCAGTTCGATGACGCGGGGAAGGTGTTTGTCGCTGCGCTTGCCGGAAAGGATTTCGTCGCCAACGATGATCAGGCCGAAGCTGGGGGTCATGAATGCGTGGGTGGCTGGTTGAACGGAGAAGGCAGCTCCTGGGCTGGCGGAATCGGTGCGGGCGGTGCAGAAGCCATCTCGCCAGCGTCCACCGCCGCCTGCGCCCGCTGGCGCTGCAGCACAGCCAGACAGAAGTGGGCGAACCACAGCGACGCGAAGGCGAACACCAGCGTGTAGATCCAGATGGCAATGGGCACCAGCAGCGGCGCCAGCGCAATGAACATGGCACCCGAAGCCCACAGGAGGCTGGGAGCAGCGCCCAGGTAGCCACTGAGCACGCCCATGATGAGCAGGCTGCCGCGGTACTGGCGCAGGATGGCCTTGCGCTCGTCGCTGGTGGCGTGCGTCGCCAGGGCGTCGAATGCGAACACGCGGTAAGTGAGCCAACCCCAGATCAGGGGCGGCAGGATCAGCACCAAGGGCGGCACGAGCCAGAGCGGCATGGAGATCACCAGGGCCACGACCGCCAGCAGGGTGGAGCCCAGCGACCACAGCACGCTGACCACCAGCGACCCGCCGTGCTTGCGCTCCAGGCTGGGAAAGCGGCGCTGGGCTACCAGTTCCACCATGGCCGGCGTCATGAACATCGCCACCAGCAACAGGCACAGCAGCACGATCAGCGGCGTGGCCAGCACCAGCACCAGCAGCGGCGCAAACACCGTGCGCAAGGAACCCAGGCCCAGCCTCTCGAGCCAGCCCAGAAAAGCCTGCACCAGATCGAAAGCCTCCAGCCAGGCCGCGACCGACGCCACCGCACCTTCCCAGAAGAAGTAGCCCAGGCCGAACGACAGCACCACCATGAGGATGAGCGGAAGAAACGACAGCGCGATCACCCGCGGATGCGCGCAATAGGCCACGGCACGCCAGAAGGCATCGAACAACAAAGACATGCCGGCAAGAATACAGCGAATCCGTGTCAGGAAGCCTTGCCCTCGCGCGCCACGCGCCGTCAGCCGCGGCGCTAGCATCGGGTGCATGGATCGCATCGAAATCGACGGCATCGGGCTGGAAGTGGCCCACATTCCCGGGCCGGCAGACCGGGCCCCTCTCGTCTTCCTGCACGAAGGCCTGGGCAGCGTGGCCATGTGGCAGCAGCGCGGCCAGCACTGGCCAGCCGAGCTGTGCGCAGCCACCGGGCGCGCAGGCTGGCTCTACTCGCGGCGGGGGTACGGCCAGTCCGACCCCGTGGCGAACGTGCGTGGCCAGCCGGGTTGGCAGGGCCGATGGCACACCGGCCGCCACGAGCCGGACTACATGCACCTGGAGGCCTGGAATGTCCTGCCTGCGTTGCTGGATGCGCTGGGCGTCTCCCAACCCGTGCTCGTCGGCCACTCCGACGGCGCCACCATCGCCCTGCTGCATGCCAGCCGCCACCCGGTGGCGGGTTGCGTGGCAATGGCACCCCATGTCTTCATCGAGGAGATCGCACTGCGCGCCATTGCGCAGGCCAGGGCCCTGTATGAAAGCGATCCCGCAGGGCTGCGACAGCGCCTGTCCCGCTACCACGCCGACGTGGACAACGCCTTCTGGCAATGGAACGACGTGTGGCTCAGCAAGGCCTTCTGGCACTTCGACATCCGCGCCGAATGCCAGGCCATCACCGCGCCGCTGCTTCTGGTGCAAGGCCTGGCCGACGAGTACGGCACCCTGGCCCAGCTCGATGAGATTGCCCGGGTGGCCCCCCAGGCGCAGCGCGTGGAGTTGCCGGATTGTGGGCACAGCCCCCATCGGGACCAGCCCGGACCTTTGACAAGTGCCGTGGTGGACTTCCTGTCCGGATTGCGCTGACATCCACGCCCTGGGGATGTACGTCCAAAGGCCACACAGGCACAATCGTTCCTGGGTGCCTTCGGGCGGCCCGAGGGGGCCTGGGAACGCCATTTGCCCCATTCGAGACACGAAACACCTCAAACGCGACCCAAACCCCAAGGAAATCACGCGCATCGCGTGCGCGAGCACAAAAGACCACGTCGGGTCGGCGCCAAACCCCTACACTTTGATACAACTCGACGTCCCAACCCCCTGACCATGAACACCTGGAACAACCCTTGGCTGCTCGCCGTGCTCGCGCCCGCTCTGCTGGCCGCTGGCGCGTTCCTGCACCGCGTGTGGGTGGACAGGCAGGCTCGAGAGCGCCGACGCATTCCCAAACACTGGCCACTGAGCACCCGCGCGCTGGCCAACAGCGAGGAAGCGCGTGTCTGGCACTGGCTGGCCCGCGCCTTCTACGACCACCACGTGATGATCAAACTGCCGGTCACGCGTTTCACCCTGCCGCGCGACCGGGAGCAGAGCATGGACTGGTACAAGCTGCTGGGCAGCGTGTACTGCACCTTCACCGTGTGCCGCTCGGACGGCCGCGTGCTCGGCTGTCTGGACGTGCCAGGCACAGCGGGCTTGCCGCGCAGCACCCGCACGCTCAAGCATTCCTTGCTGACCCAGTGTGGCCTCCCTTACTGGGTGGTGCGTTCCAACAGCCTGCCCACCGTGGCCGAGATCCGCGCCGAGTTCCTGGGCGAATCCTCACTCAACCACTCCATGCGCGAACGCGAGATGGAAGAGCGCGCCATCATCGCCGCGCAGGCCAACCTGCGCACGGTGCTTACCCGCCAGCGAAGCAACCGCAACAGCGACTTCGCGCCGCTGTCCAACTGGCCCAACAGCACCACGGGCGAACCGCGCAGCGACTTCAATTCCCAGTGGCAGGAAAACTCTTTCCTCATGCCGCTGGACAGCCGCAAGGGCGATCTGCTCTGACCCGCATGCCGCCAGCCACATGGCTGGCGCGGCTCAAACCACTTTCTGCGTCAACGCCAGCACCTCGGCCGTGGTCAGCCAGCGCCACTGGCCCGGCTTGAGTTCGGGCGGCAGGGTCAGGCCACCAATCGAAGACCGGTGCAGCGACTCCACCCGGTTGCCCACCGCGGCCACCATGCGCTTGACCTGGTGGTACTTGCCTTCCGTCAGCGTCATCCTCAGATGGTGGTCGCCGACCGCTTCGCAGGCCTGCGCCTTGACTGGTTGCGGGTCGTCATCGAGCACCACGCCTTCCAGCAACCGCCCTGTCTGCTTCGCATCCAGCGGGTGTTTGACCTGCGCCTCGTACACCTTGGGCACATGGTGGCGTGGCGACGTCATGCGGTGGATGAACTTCCCGTCGTCCGACAGGAGCAGCAAACCGGTGGTGTCCTGATCCAGGCGGCCCACCGCCTGCACACCCGCCGCCGCGCCGCCCCCGCGTTGGCGCAACGGGCCAGGCAGAAGCGTATAGACGCTGGGGTAGGTGCTGGGCTTCTGCGAACACTCGTAGCCCGCTGGCTTGTGAAGCAACAGATACGCACGCTCGTGGTAGTGCCAGGTCTCTCCCTGGACGCGGAAGACCAGCCCCTGTTCGTCGAATTCGGCAGAAGGATCGGTGCAGGGCTCCGGCGCATCGCCCACGGAGACAAGCCCCTGTTGCACCAGGCCGCTGCAGATGCGGCGGGTGCCAAAGCCTTGTGAGAAAAGGATGTCCTGCAGTTGCATCATGGTGGCAGGATGATCTGGGTCACAGCCCAAAAACAAGGCCCAAGCAACTGGCTTGGGCCTTCAGGATGGTGGTGGAGCTGGGGGGATTTGAACCCCCGTCCGCAAGCCTTCTTCGAGCAGTTCT